>Ga0068876_10000131_pt1 | contig 58318 bp, 50 predicted proteins | sample NOAtaG_6_FD_66442 | JGI IMG/M metagenome (GOLD analysis project Ga0068876, IMG submission 66442) | Freshwater lake microbial communities from Lake Erie, under a cyanobacterial bloom - NOAA_Erie_Diel5S_2200h metaG | ecosystem: Environmental > Aquatic > Freshwater > Lake | place: USA: Ohio, Lake...
GTTTACTATCACAGCCGATGAATCGCTTTTGAAGTCACGCGAAAAATCGCGACCCTCTATGATTTTAATGCCCATCGTTTCGGTATAATCATATTCCGTGGCAATGGTGGTAAAGGCTACCCGGGCATCGCTTGCTTTACCAGGCCATTTTACTTCGTTATTAGAAAAAATAGATGTGATGGGGCTATTGCTTTTGCAAACCGATTTTACCACTTCAGTTCGTAATAGCTCCTCGCGTATGGTTTTAAAGTTTTTTTCCAACTCGCCATTCGTCCAAATTTGAATGAGGTTTTCGCGATCGTAACCCATATCGCGATTTTTTACATGCTGTATTTGCTGATAGATGACAATTGTGCCGATGATGAGAAAAATTGAGAAACCAAACTGAAGGGTAACCAATACTTTGCGAGGTGTGCTAGCGCCTTTGCCCACATTCACTTTTCCTTTTAGCACCTTCACAGGCTCAAAGGCCGATAGGTAGAAAGACGGATAACTACCCGATAATGTACCAATCACAAAAATTAATGAAAGGGACGCTAACCAAATCGATGGATTGGAGTAATCAATTGAAATAGTTTTGTTGACCAACACATTGTAGCTGGGCAACACGAGTTCGACTAGCACGATTGCCAATAGAAAGGCGATCGTTGTAATCGCAATCGATTCTCCCAAAAATTGAAATATTAGCTCTTTTCTGCGCGAACCAATGCTTTTGCGAATGCCTACTTCCCGCGCACGGCTTTCACTGCGTGCTGTTGCCAGGTTCATAAAGTTGATACACGCAATGAGTAAAACAAAAATGGCGATAGCGGTGAACAGCCTGACATAAACAATTTGACCCCCGGTGTTTTTGCCTTCGTCAAAGTTGGAATGCAAGCGCCACTTTTCCATGGGGTGCAGGAATAACTTGGCCGTTGGCGCTTTTGGATTATTATCTTTCAAAATGGAAGCAATCGATTGATCTACTTCTTCTTTCGGTGTTCCGTCTTCGAGAAGTGCATACATTTGGAAACTATTGTTGTCCCAGCTTTCCTTACCATTTCGTACCCAAGAATTTGTTTTTTCGTAGTAACTGAAAGGCAAAACGTAATCGAATTCCAGAAACGACTGTTCAGGAACATCCTTAATAATGCCTGACACTTTTAGCTCATCGCTGTTGTCAAATTTGATGGTTTGGTTAAGTGCATTGCCGTCTTTAAAAAATGTTTTAGCGGTAGATTCGCTGATGACAATTTTGGTCGGCTCGTTTAATGCCGTGGTGGGGTCTCCCGCGATCATTTCGTAGCTAAACATGTTAAAAAAATCTTCACTTGCGCTTAAACCATATTTATTTAAACGGTTTTCACCCACCTGCAACAAATTTCCCTCGCCCCAGTTGGTCATTACTACACTTTTTATCTTGCTTGATTTTTGGGGAAGCGTTTCTTTCAACTTATAAGGCATACTATTACTGGTGCCGATATGGCCGTTCCACTCCTGGGATTGATAGAGCTTGTAAATGTTGTTGTAGTTGACTTGAAACTTGTCATAAGCGTATTCGTCAGCCACCCATAAAAAAATAAGGATACTTGCGGCAAGCCCGATGGCTAAGCCACCAATATTGATAAAGGAGTAGGCTTGGTTTTTAAGAAGGCTTCGAAATGCGATTTTGATGTAGTTGCGGAGCATAGTTTGAAATTGGATACATGCAACCTGTTTCCAATTCAGTGCCAATGATTTTTATGCCAAATTTGTGGGCAAATGACCTTTTCTAGAAAGTATTGAGATCAAATACGAACGAATACGTCCGTAATCGGTCAGTTGATATGACCGTGATACTTGAGCTCTTTCTCTCGCTCTAACTCTTCTTTTTCGCGCTTGATGCGCACTTTCGCAGCAGGACCAACCATTATAGGTACGGTCTCCACTTCCACATTGGCTAATTCAAGGCCGTACATTTCTTCCGTTGACAGGCTATGTTTTTTGATAAATCGATAGCCTTGAATGATCACATTATCGAACGAGGATATTTCGCTGTCTACCGATGCAAGCGAGTGCAACATCACAAATTTAAAATCGGCAGGCATGCTGTGTTTTCGCAGCGAATCGTAGTGACTCACCAAGTCGATCTCCGCATTTTCAGCCATATCGTGCAGAATTTTTGCAAACAACAAATTCACTCTGTGATCTGCTTTGAAACCAAGTTTGATGCGAACAAAAAAGCATTTTTTCGGAACGATCGTGTCCACGGAATACTTAGAAGAATAAGGGCTGTCCACCGTGTCCACATGTACAAACCAATAGACGTCTGCTTTTTTTGGACGTTTTTTAAAGATGGAGTAAATAATATTAGAGTCAATGTATCTCTTGCTATCCGCAACTGCCATATACACTAGGTTGGTAGCCTCTCTTGGGATCGATGCATCAGCTTGAAGATCTTGGATCATCGGTACATAATGTTTCAAGTCAACAAACTCAGTATGGCGGTCTCTCAGTTCCCGAGCTCGCAGCAGGATGAACATCATCAAGAAGAAAATTAAAGCAATCGAAAATGAGAACCAACCCCCGTGAGAGAATTTGCTTAAGTTGGAAATCAAGAAAGCAATTTCAATGGTAAAGAATACGATAGCCAATACTGTAGACCGAATGGTTGACTTTTTGGCTGTTGAAAAATAGTAAACTAACAACGAGGTTGTCATCAACATGTCAAACGTGATGGCCAGGCCGTAAGCCGACTGCATTTTGTCGGAAGCCTTAAAGTACAACACCACCAGAATACAACCAAACATCAAGATCCAATTAATGGCGGGGATATAAATTTGCCCTTTCATTTGACTAGGGTAACGAACACGAGTAGCAGGCCACAGCTTTAACTTCATCGCCTCGTTGACAAGTGTGAAAGTACCGGAGATCAATGCCTGACTGGCAATTACTGTCGCCATTGTAGCGATGATCACCCCAAAGATCAACAACCAATCAGGCATCATTGAAAAGAAGGGAATTGTTTCTCCCAATGGTTTTCCTTCAAATGATGAAAGTAGCCAGGCACCTTGGCCAAAATAGCTAAGTAGCAGACAGATCTTTACAAATCCCCAACCTAATCGAATATTTGATTTTCCGCAGTGTCCAAGATCTGAGTACATCGCTTCAGCCCCGGTAGTACACAAAAAAATGGCCCCCAGAATCCAGAATCCTCCTGGGTATTTTATCAACAAGTCGGCACCGTAACTTGGGTTGATCGCCTTTAATACGCCAAAATTGAATGACAAGTGATAAGCGCCTATTGCTCCAATAAAAACAAACCATACCAGCATCACGGGGCCAAACGTTTTTCCGACCACACTGCTACCAAATTGTTGGAAGACGAAAAGCGCTACCAAAATAATGATGACGATGGTGATGATCGTTTGATCAGTAATCGAGGGCATCAGTGTTTTTATTCCCTCCACGGCCGATGTCACACTCATTGCGGGAGTCATGAAACCATCGGCTATCAAAGTACAACAACCAATGATGGCAGGGAATATTACCCACCCTGCTCTGTACTTTCGTACCAGTGCGTACAAAGCAAAAATTCCACCTTCCCCTTTATTATCAGCACTAAGTGCCAGATAAACATACTTTATAGTTGTGATAATAGTGAGCGTCCAAAAAACTAACGAAAGCCCCCCTAGAATGAGCTCTTCCGAAACGGCATGATGGCCAACAATAAAGCGAAGGGTATAAATCGGAGATGTTCCAATGTCTCCATAAATAATACCCATGGCAACCAAAACGCCAGCAGCAGACAGGGTATGTTTTCGTGGGTGAGAGTCCATAGTGTTGTTCGCCCAAAAGTGGCGAAGTGTTTACGCTGCTTTTGCTTCTTCGGAGTTAAACTTTTCTTCTCCTCTTCCAATGATCAGTCGATTACTCCGATCAAAAGAAAAGTAATTCCACATCCAACTAAAAAAAGTAAATACTCTATTTTTCCATCCAACAATCGACATCAAGTGAACAAACATCCATACATACCAGGCAAAAATTCCTTGGAAGCGGATTCCTTTCATGTCAACAACTGCTTTGTGTCTTCCTACCGTTGCCATCGATCCTTTGTCGAAATAGTGAAACGGCTTTAAGGGTTTATTTTTTAGTAAGCTTTTAATATTTTTTGCGACCAATCTGCCCTGTTGTTGCGCGGGCGGTGCCATTTGCGGATGTCCCTTTGGGAAATATTTGTCGCTCTCCATGAGCGCTACATCGCCAATAGCGAAAATATTGTCGTAGCCCTTCACTCGATTGAACTCATCCACTAATAATCTGTTTCCTCTCGTAATCAATTCGCCATTTAAGCCACCGATTGGATTGCCCTTTACTCCCGCTGCCCAAATCAATGATCTTGAAATCAGTTTTTCACCCGTATTCAAAACAACTTCTACTCCGTCATATGATTTTACAGCTGCACCCAAATGCACCTTTACCCCCATTTCAGTAAGAAAGTCAAGTGCTTTGGCACCTGCTTGCTCAGACATTCCATTTAACAGGCGAGGAGAGGCTTCTACCAGATGGACATCCATCTGGCGCATATCTAATTCCTTGTAATCTTTTGGGAAAACATTTTTCTTCAATTCACTTAACGCGCCACAAAGCTCTACACCCGTTGGGCCTCCGCCCACCACCACAAAATCCATCAGCGAATTCATTACTTCACGATCTTCAGTCAGCAGGGCATACTCCATCTGACGGATAATTTTATTACGCAATTTGGTCGCGTCTACAATATTCTTCATGGAAATGGCATTTTTTTGCACTTCTTCCATACCATAAAAATTGGTTACAGCACCCGAGGCAATGACCAAATAATCGTACTTAACCCCTCCAATTGAAGTCTCGATGTAGTTTTCTTCCGGTTTAATGTTCTTTACCTCTGCCAGCCTGAAATAAAAGTCCTGATAGTTACCGAACAACTTACGAAAGGGAGCCACGATTGAATTGGTTTCAAGCCCGGATGTGGCCACTTGATAAAGGAGTGGTTGAAACGTATGGTGATTGTTTTTGTCGAATAAGACAGTCTGAAGTTTCGCTCCCCGAAGCTTCTTGATCACTTCCAGTCCTCCAAATCCTCCTCCGATTACTATTACTCGAGGTTTGCCCAGGTCTTCAATACGCGTGCGCGTGGTTATTAATTTGGGCATTTAACGGATAATCTTTGCCTTTTGCGCCCGCAATTTACGCGTTGTCGGTGGATTTAAGGCTATTTGAAAAAATATTTTGTTCTTGCACTAAACAGTACAACAAGGGTGTAATTTTGCGTTCTAAACTAACAACTGTATGCTAAAAAGATTATTATTCGTGGCCACAATCGGTATTACCATGGCAAGCTGTGGAGGAAACTCAGAGAAGCTCCAATCACAAGTTGATTCGCTAAGAACGGAACTTCAGACCAGTCAACAATTTGCAACGACCCTTCAAGAGGTTGGTGTGTTGATGGACTCTATTGACGCGAATCGTCAATTGCTCCGTGTAAATATGGTAGAAGGAACTACCTATGACAATTACAAAAGCAGAATGAAGGACATTAATAACTACGTAAAGGATACTCAGAATAAAATCTCGGATCTTGAAAAATCCCTGAAAAAATCAAAAGGAAATGCGAATGCATTTGCCGCCACCATCAAAAAGCTAAAGGGTGACTTGGAAGAGCGCAATAAAGAGATCGCGGCATTGAATGAGCAAGTTGACCTGTTGAAAAACGAAAATCAAAACCTAATTACTACTGTAGGATTGCAGGAAGCTGAGCTTACAGACAAGGAGTCTCAAATTGTTGCGAAGCAGCAGGAGTTAGCACTCATTGAGGCTCGCATTCAGGAAATGATGGTTCAAAGCAAAATGAGCGAAGCGGATTCTTACTTTGCCAGAGGCCAGGCTATTGAAGAAGCTGCCAATCGCACCAAGCTTGCACCGCGCAAGAAGAAAGATACCTATAAAGAAGCGATGGAGTTGTATAAAAAAGCACTCTCTCTAGGGAAGCAAGAAGCCCAAGCGAAGATTGCTGCTCTGGAGAAGAAGATTTAGTACTCTCCTGCTATAAATAAAAGAGAGGCGCCTCGTAACGGTGCCTCTCTTTTTTTGTTTAATACAATCTAACAACTTTACACAGCTCCATTATCCATTCCAATCAAATACACCGTGTACACAATGTAACCGCCTAATAGGAGTGCAGCTTCCCAACGATCAAGTTTACGAGTGTTTAGGGTAAACATAAAAATCATCAGTAACACGGTAGACCCCATTAGTACATACAAATCGAAGTTCATTGCGGGATTGTAAGCCATTGGATTGACAACACCAGTAATGCCAAGAATAAAAAATATGTTGAAAATATTCGAGCCTACCACATTGCCAATTGCGATATCAGTATTCTTTCGATAGGCAGCAACGCAAGAAGTGGCGAGCTCAGGTAATGAGGTGCCGGCTGCCAGAATGGTTAACCCAATCAACTTTTCAGATAAACCATACGCTCGGGCGATTTCCAAAGCATTATTCACAACTAATTGTCCCCCGCCAATTAACATACCAAGACCCAAAATAACCATACCTATCGATAAGGGCATACTGTATATTTTAATGGGCTCGCCCTCTTCCAAATCGGTTGTGTGGCTCATGGTTTTATAGATGTAAAAGATAAAACCAGCAAAAAATGCCAAGAGGATAATGCTATCTATTCTGCTTAAGCTACCAGCACCTTCTCCACCCCATATAGAATCATTGACAAGAAGAAATAGAACCCCTGCTGCCAACAACGAAAGGGGTACTTCATACTTCACTGTGTTGCGCTGCACGACCAATGGGTAAATCAATCCAGCTATGCCTAAGATAAAAAGCAAGTTGAAATTGTTGCTCCCAATGACATTGCCAAATGAAGCATCGTTTTTTCCATTTAGGGCGGAAAGGAGGCTGACAATCAATTCTGGCATGGACGTCCCAAAGGCCACTACTGTAAGGCCGATGGCTAAATTTGAGATGCCGTACTTTTTGGCAGCGGATGAAGCACCATTTACTAGAAAATCGGCTCCTTTTATCAATATTCCAAATCCAAGGAGAAGAAGTAAAATAGGGATCAACATAGGGGTAGGGTTTAGGTAGTGTAAATTAAAACCATTTTTTGAATTTAAAATAGCGAATCATACCAATAACTATTAGAAGCATGAATCCCATCACAATAGGGTAGCCGTAGGGTGAATCTAGTTCTGGCATATTCCAGACTGATTTGTCGGTATGAAAATTCATTCCATACACACCAACAATAAAAGTCAACGGCATAAAAATGGTGGATATAACCGTCAGTACCTTCATTACTTCGTTCATGCGGCTATTGAGTGTGTTGATGTAAATATCCATCAAGCCCGAAGTAAGATCTTTGTAGGTATCCAACGAATCGATTAAGTGTACTACATGGTCATACACATCGGCATAGTAGCGAAGGTTGACAGGGTCAATAAATCCACTTTCATCTTTCAATATTTTGCTCATTGCATCACGCAGCGGATACAGTGCCTTGCGTAAAAAGATTAACTCTTTCTTGAGCTGTTGAATGTTCTTAAATTGTATTTCTGACGAATTCTTGTAAATCTCATCTTCAATGGTCTCTATCTGCTGGCCAATGGCGTCCAGTACGTTGTAGTAATTATCGACAATAATGTCGACCACACGGTACAATAAATAGTCAGCTTTCTTTTTTCGCACCCTTCCCTGATCAAGGCGAATTCTATCCCTTAATAGTCCAAATAGGTCTCCTTCTTTCTCTTGAAATGATAGTAGGTAATCTTTACCCAGCACAAAACTTATTTGCTCGTAGTCGATTTTACCTTCGTCAATTCGATAAAGCATCTTTAACGTCAAAAATAAAAAGTCATCATATTCTTCAGCTTTCGGTTGATGGTCGCTGGTGATGTCTTCTACCAGCAAGCTATGAAGGCAGAAGTGATCGGCCAGTTTTTGAACGATTGACTTTTCATGAAGTCCATCCAGATTGATCCAATTGACGTGATTTAGTTTGATGTGCGCGATGAGTTCTGTAATGGGCAAATCTTGGTACATGTTGTACTCTTTCTCATCGTACTGGATGAGCTCAAGAATTACCTTACTGTCGCTGGGGCGAGGATCATTGGTATGGGAAATGAGTTTCTTTTTTCTGGCCATACGCTATAAATTTTTCATCACCAGCAGGTGATGAAGGTTGGCCATGGTAATGCCAGCCGCGTCAAAGCGTTCTTTGATCGACTTATTTAGATCGCATTTTAAGTCAAACCCATCGGTTGGGTCTTTGGCCCAAACCGAGGCTCTTAAATGGATGCCAGAGTCGAGGAAGGTCATAACTCGCACCATAACCGGGTGTTCGCCACGTGCCTTTTCAGTATCCGTTCGGTTGTCAATATAGTAACGGTGTCGCCCGGCTTCCTCTTGAATAATCTTGATCGCTTGGTCAATATTCGAAGAAAGCGAAATGGCAACTTCCACAAACATGCAGGTTTTTTCGTCAGTTATGGTGGAGTTAATAATGGTTTCATTGCTAATCACACTATTGGGAATGATCACCCGTCTGTTTTCGAAATCTTTGATGGTGGTGTGCCTCAAATTAATGTCTTCCACATCCCCCGTGTAGAGTTGCCCAATTCTAACTCGGTCACCTACACTAAAAGGCTTAAAGATCACCAGGAAAAACCCACTTATGATGTTAGAGAAGGCAGCTTGCGAGGCAAAGCCAACAATCGCAGCCAAAACCCCCGCACCTGTTAGCAACGTTGTGCCTGCCGTGTGCAGGGCTGGGATGGATCTGAAAATTACCACTACCGCTACGAAGAAAAGTATAAAGTCAACAGCATTTTTAAAAAAGTTATAGCGGGTAGGATCCACTTTCAGCTTGCGAGCCGCAGCTCTAAAAAAACGGCCTACCAAAAACCGTAAAATTCGGGAGACAATAAATGTCACAATGATCACCGATATGATGAATATGACTTGTTCCCAATACTTATTGATATACAACATTGCCTCGAAAATAGTGAATTGTCCATTGCTTACCACCCACCTTAGTTCTTTTTATTGATGGCATTTAAAAACCATGATCGTCTACTATCTACTTTTCTGTAATATTGTGCTAATGTCTTTGCACCTCGACCACATTAAGGCACCCGTTGCTGTTGAAATGGAAGAATTCGAACATAAGTTTCGGGCTTCTATGAAAACGAACGTTTTGTTGCTGGACAAAATCATGACTTATATTGTCAAGCGAAAAGGGAAGCAAATGCGTCCGCTTTTTGTCTTTTTGAGTGCGGGTTCTTGCGGGACAATTAATGAATCATCTTATCGTGCCGCTTCGCTCATTGAACTGGTTCATACGGCAAGTTTGGTTCATGATGATGTGGTTGATAACTCGAATTATAGAAGAGGTTTTTTTTCAGTCAATGCGCTTTGGAAGAATAAGATCGCTGTGTTGGTGGGAGATTTTCTTTTGACGAGAGGTCTATTCCTCGCTTTGGAACATAAAGACTATGATCTTTTAGGGATATGTACTGAGGCGGTTAAGGAGATGAGCGAAGGGGAGCTAATGCAAATGGAGAAAGCCAGACGGCTGGATATTTCGGAGGAAGTTTATTTCGATATTATTAGAAAAAAGACAGCTTCGTTAATTGCTTCGTGCTGTGCAATAGGAGCGAGCTCAGTAAACTCTACCCCTGAGATGGTGGAAAAAATGAAATTTTTTGGTGAAAAAGTGGGAATGGCTTTTCAGATAAAGGACGATCTCTTTGACTACGGAGAGGATGAAATCGGTAAACCACTAGGCATCGACATCAAAGAAAAAAAGATGACACTACCTCTTATTTATGCGTTGTCAAAATCAGGCTGGCTCGAAAAGCGCAAAATGATTTCGATTGTAAAAAATGAAAGCGAGAAGCCCAAGAAAGTCAAAGAAGTGATCGAATTTGTAAAGAAGTCGGGAGGAATTGAGTACGCAAAAGAAGCGATGAACAGATACTATGCGGAGGCCTTGGAATTGCTAAAAGAACTACCCGATTCTACGTATCGAAATTCTCTAAGAGAGTTAGTTAAGTTCACCATTGAACGGAAAAACTAGTTTGCCAGCTTTACTTTTCCGCGCCCTGCTTCCTGCACAGCGTAGTCTTTTACACTTGTAAATATCGCTTCTTCCAAATGCTGAGCAGCAGGCCCGGTTGTGGTAGGAGTAAAGGTTCCCTCGCTTTCCCACCATTTTTTTGCCAGATCTTTGGCCGTTGGTTTATCTACTTCAAAATAGTTTATAATTGAATCAGACACGATCCATGGCTTTGCAATGGTCGCATATTTTTCAAAGATCATGTTTCGCATTTGGGTTCCGCTGGGCTGACTCTTAAAGTGCGAAATAGTGTATGACATGGTTTCTGGCTCGGTCATGATCAAATCCCAGTAGCGTTTTGAACTAACTACCTGAGCGGTAGTGAGTAAGTAGCCGTACCCTTTTTCAAGAGGCTCCTTAGTAATTTGACAAGAAGCTTTGAATTCTTTCTTTTTTTTGCCGAATAGGGCATCCATTAGTGCCATGCGGAGGAATTTATTGTATTAGATACTCTCAAAAGGACAAATAGTTGCACTGAGTGGAGTGAAAGATGTAAAATATTGTAACGAAAGACCGGATTTGCGTCTCGAAGATCAAATCAGGACCCCTTGGCTGGTTGACTTTTCTTCATCTTTTCGAATTTTTGTTGCTTAGAGAGAAAATCGTCTAGTTTGCTGACTGGCAGTTTCTTAGCAATAATTTTTTTCTTGTCATCTAAGATATAGATGGTGGGCGTTGTTTCCGAATGGTACATTTTCGAGTAATGCTCCTTTAAGTACGTTCGTGGGCCATTTACGGTAATCCACGGAGTTTTAAATTCTTTCATGAAGTTTTTCATCTTTACCATACTGGTGTCCGAGGATACGGCATATACTTCAAAGTTGTATTGAGTTTTACTCTTATTGTAAAACTCTACCAGTTTGGGTGTCTCTTCCCGGCAGTGGCCACAATCGGGATCAAAAATGAAAAGAATAGTGTACTTGTTTTTGATGTCGTACATCGACCTTGGCTGTAGGTTTTGATCTTGCATGATAAGGTTAGCTCCAGTTCGCCCGATCATACTGGTGCGAATCTTATCTGCATAATCTTTCATGCTCTTCTTTATCGAAGCTGCAGCCCAAAAATTCATTTCACCGGTGGCCCAGTAAGTATCGTTCAGCCGTACGAAAACTTCGTCCAAACCCATAATCTCCGGAGCTTGGTACATTACCATCAGGTTGAAAACCATGTACTTATAGGTATCCTGGTTTTTCTTAGCCTTCTCTACAATCCCATTTATGGCCTTCATCACACTGTCTGGTGCAGGAACAAATAATTTCTCCAAATACTCCTTTACTTTTTCTTGATAAAATGGACGGGGAAGTCGGATCATGGCTTCGTCTGCCAAATCCAGATTGTCAAAAAAGTGTTGGCGATAGTACTTCAACTGGTAGGTAGAGTCAATCGACCCATCTGCCTTTTTTGGCGGATTGGGGACTTCGATTTGCTTTGTCACTTTTAGTAGACGTGCCGTTAGAGTCGTTGGATTCTTTTCAATCAACTCATTTTGATAGGCCATCACGCGATCATTGATTTTGGAGAAGGATGCTCGGGCATCTTTCTTTTGATCTTCTGTCAGTGTGCTGTCTCTCAATACTTTAATCAACGGTTCGGCTTCGAGACTCTGCTGTCCTATGAAATGAAGATTGTCAAAAAACAGCTTATTATCTTCATCATTTTTTACCACAATAGTCTTTAGGTAATCTTCAATTTTTAAAGCATCCGTAGGGTTGGCGGTAGTTTCAATAGTGAAGAACTTATTTTTCCCAACTACAAAGTCAAACAACTTATTTTTTCCTAATACAAGATAGTAGGCGCCTTCTGGCAACGCAGTCTTTCCATCAAAATGAAAAGAACCCGCCTTGCTCTTTGCCGTATCGCGTAAAACGGTGTTTTCTCCATAATAGCTCCCTAGATAAACGGTGGTGTCTTTCCAGTTTTTTATCTTAAAATCAATTCGATAGCCACTTTGAGCATGGGCAAATTGGGTAACAGCTAAAGCAATGAAGGTGATGAGTAGGCGTTTCATTTATGATCTATATTGGTTGACAAATTTGAGCATATTCAGTCGAACGTACAATGGCAATTAATAGGCCAACTAATACGTGGGTAACAAGTCAACTTTTAAACTATTTTTGCAAGCGTTTAAAATGTCACTGACCGTAACCAATCTTTCCAAGCAATATGGCCAACAATTGGCTGTAGACAACATTTCTTTTTCTGTACAGCAGGGTGAGATTGTTGGCTTTTTAGGACCCAATGGAGCAGGCAAATCGACTACCATGAAGATGGCCACCAGCTACTTACCGCCCACATCAGGAAGTATAACCATCAATGGGCTGAATGTAGTGGAGCAGCCGATGGCTGTTAAGCGCATTATCGGATACCTTCCGGAACACAACCCTCTTTATCTGGAAATGTACGTGCACGAATACTTGCAGTTTGTGGCGTCTGTTTATGGGCTAACAAAAAAGGAAACAGTAAAGCGCGTGGGAGAGATGATCGAGTTGTGTGGGTTGACCAAGGAACAAAATAAAAGGATTGAGTCACTTTCCAAAGGATATCGGCAGCGTGTGGGCCTGGCGCAAGCATTAATTCACAATCCGCAAGTATTAATTTTAGATGAACCCACCTCGGGGTTGGATCCGAATCAGATCTTAGAAATCAGAAAACTGATCAAGCAGATAAGCGAACAAAAGACGGTTATTTTATCCACACACATTATGCAAGAAGTGCAAGCATTGTGTGATCGGGTGATTGTCATCCATCAAGGAAAAATTGTGGCCGATGATCTATTAAAGAATTTGCTCACGGGAAAGAAGGAGCAAGTTGTGTTAGTGGTAGAGTGGGATGGAGCAGCACCTTTGTCGGCTATTGAATCAATCAATGGGGTAGAAAAGGTAGAAATGGATAAACACCTCTGTCGGATAACGACTCAACGGAGTGATGAAGTTCGAGCTGCCATCTTTCGTTTATCAACGGACCGTAACCAGGCATTGCTTTCATTCAAGGTGGAGGAAAACACGTTGGAAGATATCTTTCGATCATTAACGATTACTTCCGCTGCGGTATGATTCACGTTTTCAAAAAAGAATTCAACGGCTTTCTTCATTCACTCATTGCCTATTTGGTGATAGGTATTTTCCTCACGGCAATGGGATTGTTGATTTGGGTTTTTCCGGAGACCTCAGTTCTTGATTACGGATATGCCGATTTAGATACGTTGTTTTCAATGGCACCTTATGTTTTTACCTTCCTGATTCCAGCCATCACGATGAAGAGTTTTGCAGAAGAAAGAAAGCTCGGTACGCTTGAGTTACTGCTGACAAAGCCACTGACGGATTGGGATATTGTATTGGGTAAGTTTTTTGCTGCTTTTGCGTTGGTAGTGGTTGCTTTGCTGCCCACCTTTATTTATTATTTTTCGATCGTCAAGTTGGGCAATCCTGTTGGAAACATTGATACGGCAGCAGTAGTTGGTTCTTATGTCGGACTACTGTTTTTGGCGGCCATTTTTTGTGCGATTGGAATTTTTACATCTACGCTTTCAAACAATCAAATCGTTGCGTTTTTGCTTGCAGCCTTTTTTTCTTTCCTGATGTATACCGGATTTGATTCACTTTCATCCTTTGCTGGAAGTCAGGCTTTGCTGGTGAAACAATTTGGTATTCTTTATCACTATGAGTCGCTCGGCAAAGGATTAATTGACACAAGAGACATTATCTATTCGCTAAGTACCGCTGGGTTGCTGTTACTATTTACGAAAGTTGTTTTGGGTAGCAGGCTATGGTAAACTGGAAGCAAAGTAAAAAGGTGGGGGATTTGCTATTGGTGGCAAATAGCATTGTATTCGTTTTGCTCATCAACGGGTTCGGACAGTTTTATTTCTCCCGACTTGATCTCACCGAAGAAAAGAGGTATACCATTAAACCCGAAACGAAAGAGCTTTTAAAGAAGCTAGAGGATGATATATTCGTGGAGGTTTTTTTGGAGGGTGACTTAAATCCGGGGTTTAAACGGTTTCAAAAATCAATCAAAGAAACGTTGGATGAATTTCGTATTTATTCGAACAACAAAATCAATTTTGTTTTCACGGATCCAAATCAGGCGGTAGGCGAGAAGGCACGGAATGAGTTTATGAGCGACCTCGCTGCAAAGGGAATCAGTGCGATGAATGTGATTGACACGAAAGACGGGCAACGGATTGAGAAATTTGTTTTTCCGGGTGCACTTGTGTCGACAGGCGGATTTGAAACGGGCGTTATGTTGTTGAAAGGTAGCCGCACTCAAGGGGCTCAGGAGACGTTGAACCAGTCTATTGAAAATGTTGAATTTGAATTGGCGAATGCTGTTTATAAATTGGTTAACTCAAATCGTAAGAAAATAGCATTAGTGAAAGGACATGGGGAATTAGATAGTTTGCAAATAGCCAGTTTCAATAGTGCCCTTTTAGAACAATACGATGTTTTTCAATTGAATTTATCAAACAAAAACACGGTTCCCGATTATCAAGCATTGATTATCGCAAAACCTCGTTCTGAGTTTTCTGAGACTGACAAATACAAGCTTGATCAGTATCTGATGCGCGGTGGCAAAATGCTGTTTTTGCTCGATCGGTTGGATGCCAGTATGGATAGCGCCTCCAGCGAAAATTACTTTGCTTTTCCGTATGAACTAAACCTGGAAGATCAGTTATTTAAATATGGCATTCGAATCAATGCAGACCTGGTTCAAGACCGCGTCTCAGGAAAGTACCCAATCATTGTGGGGAACGCAGGCAATCGTCCACAAATGATGCAATTGGATTGGCCTTTTTTCCCCTTGATCAATCAATATGCCGAGCATCCGATTACTCGAAATCTGGATGCTACTCAAACAAAATTTGTAAGTAGTATTGATACCGTAAAAGCCACGGGAGTTAGAAAGTTTCCGTTGATGTATTCGTCTCCGTATTCGAGAAAGTTAACAGCCCCAGTCAAAGTGGGAGTGAATGATTTACGAAGACAAATAAAGGAAGAGAACTTTCAAGGTGGTAAGATTCCTATTTCTTATCTGCTCGAAGGTAGCTTTACTTCTTTGTATAAAAATCGGTTTGCGCCACCCGGATTAGATGCTGCCGGATTTAAAGAGCAAAGCGTTTCTACCAAAATAATTGTCATCGCGGATGGTGATATAGCACGGAATGATATTAATCCGCGTGAAAACAAACCAATGGCTCTCGGCTACGATCCTTTTTCGAAGTACACCTTTGCCAATCAGGATATTTTGCTGAATATGATGGCATACCTGACGGATGAGAATGGGTTAATCAAAGCGAGGAATAAAGATGTGAAGATCAGGCCGCTGGATAAGGAAAAGATTCGCAACAACCGGCTTTACTGGCAGGTAATAAATATTGTGTTGCCCTTGATCGTCTTGATTTTGATTGGGCTTATGTTGACCTACGTGCGCCAGAAACGATATGGACAATTTAAATGAGTAGCGGGATGCCTAGAAATGTTAAACTATTGATTTCGTTGATTGGCTTATCAGTGCTGGCAAGTGTCATGTTTTATTTTGGCAATCGCGATAGTTCGGGCATTGATAAAACTATTTTTGAAGTTGTTAATCAAGATCGAATAGATCGGGTAGCCCTGACTTCACAAAGGGGAACAGTGGAGTTGAAGTTTGATGGAGTTAAATGGAAGGTGAATGCTGCTTATGATGCCGATCGCCAATTAATTACAGTGCTTTTTGCCACCGTTGTACAAACACAGCCCAAACGTAAACTAACCGGTGTCCAAAGGGATTCGGTATCTAAAAAAATGTCACGGGATGCTGTCCGTGTTTTACTTTTTGAAGGGGAGGCCCCCAACAAAGAGTTCTTGGTATGCGGCAACGAAGAAAAAACGGAGACCTATTATCAGCTGGCAGGCGAAGAGGAGATTTATCTGGTCACCATTCCCGGATACCGCGTGTATGTCGCTTCGATTTTTGAGTTGGGCGAATCAGGGTGGAGGGACAAGGGAATTTTTAACTTCAATTGGCAGAACTTCAAGGAGTTGAAAGTCCATTTTCCCAAGCGAATCGACCAGGATTTTTCAGTTTCTCTGGTTAACAGTCTTTTTACTATTGCCGAGGTATCTGTAGCTGATACCACGAAGTTGAGTGGCTTTCTGGAGTCGTTGTTCGAACTTCAAGCCGAGCAGATACTTTCGAAAACGGAAAGTATGTGTTACGACAGCCTTTTAAGCGGCTATCCAGTTGTGGAGTTAGCCATTCAGGATATCTCAAAGAAAAATATTGCATTGAAGATTTTTCCCCCTCAAAAAGGAAGTAGGGTAATCGTTGGAAGAATAAATGATTCTGAGACTGTTTTGCTTTCTCGGAGGGCTGCAGCTGCTGTGTCGAGAGGGCGAGATTTCTTTGTGATGAAGTAACCTCGCTATCAACGAGTTGGCACAGAGAAGATACTTAAAATCTCATTTTTAGGATTGGTTTTTCTTTCTAACTTTACAGCCCTTTATAAACACAAACCACTGATTCTGATGAAGTTCATTGTAAATTCCAGCTACCTGCTCAAGCAGCTCTCTAATATCAATGGGGTAATCACCTCCAATCCGGTTGTTCCAATCCTTGAGAATTTTTTGTTCGAAATAGACAAGAGCAATCTGACGGTCACAGCTTCTGATTTGCAGACATCCATGATCACCGAGATCATGGTAGAGTCAAAAGAGAAGGGAAGCATTGCGGTGCCCGCTCGGATATTATTAGATACGTTAAAGAATCTACCTGATCAACCTGTCACTTTTTCCATAGATGCTGCTTCTTACAGCATCGAAATTAGTTCAGATAATGGGCGGTATAAATTAGCGGGCGAGAATGCCACTGACTTTCCTAAAGTGCCAGCCGTATCCAATGATTTTTCTGCTTCCATCTCTTCGGAGGTATTGGCTAAAGCAGTGAACAACACCATTTTTGCTACTAGCAGCGATGAACTTCGCCCCGCTATGACTGGTGTGTATGTAAATCTGGGAGAAAAGAATACCACTTTTGTAGCTACCGATGGTCATCGCTTGGTTCGCTACCGTAGAACCGATATCAAGTCTGATAATGGAAGTGCCATCATTATTCCACGTAAAGCGTTGAACTTATTGAAGGCAACACTTCCATCTGAAAATACAGATGTAAGTATTGATTTTAACTTATCGAACGCATTTTTCAAATTCGGAAACATCCGCATGATCTGCCGATTGATTGACGAGCGTTTCCCCGACTATGAAAATGTAATCCCAGCTTCCAATCCGATTAAGATGACGATCAGTCGCATGGATTTACTGGGTTCGTTAAGACGTATTTCAATTTATGCCAATAAGACAACGCACCAAGTAAGATTGAAGATAACAGGTAGCGAATTGGTTGTGTCTGCCGAAGATTTAGATTTCTCGAATGAAGCAAACGAGCGCCTATCTTGCGAACATGAAGGAGAAGACATCGAGATTGGCTTCAACGCAAAGTTCTTGATAGAAATGCTGAGCAATGCCACTGTGGATCAGATTAAGTTGAATATGTCAGCACCGAATAAGGCCGGGGTGATTACACCTTCTGAAAAAGATAAGAACGAGGATATTTTGATGTTGGTGATGCCAGTGATGCTCAACCAATATGTATAGAATTTTTTTTAAATAGAATAGTGAAGAGCCATACGATTCGTGTGGCTTTTTTGTTAATTGGGGTGGTAAGTGATGTTACCTAGGAAGTAGGCGTCAGACCGCTTGAAGCGGTCAGATGCCTTTGAATTCGAGACAGCTTTCAAGAACATCAGGTGGTAAAATAGTTAGTTCAAAGATTTAATTTTTAAAAATGGCTGTCTTCGATATTCACCCAGATATTGCACAAGCAAAAACCATCTCCACGGACTTTTATCTTGATCCCCACTTTTTCAGAGAGTCTAAAGAAAAGATATTTTCGAAAAGCTGGCATTTTGTAGGCGATGCCGACCAGGTAAAAGACAACGGGTGGGTGACTCCGGTAAGTCTGCTTCAGGAATTTTTGAATGAACCCCTTTTACTTTCGCGAGATAAAAGTGGCGACTTGCATTGTTTATCCAATGTGTGCACACACCGTGGCAATCTGATTGTAGACAAACCATGCAAAGTAAATGATCTCCGATGCCGCTATCATGGAAGAAGATTTGATCTGAACGGAAAGTTCAGTTCTATGCCGGAATTCAAAGAAGTAAAAAATTTCCCAACAACAGCTGACGATCTGGTAAATCTACCGATTCATCAATGGGGTAAACTTTTGTTTGCGTCACTTGACAAAAAGGCTGATGCCGATTTATTTTTCAAACAAATGGCTGACCGGGTTTCGTGGATGCCATTGAATGAATTTGTTTTTCATCCTGAACTCTCAAAGGATTATCTGATTGATGCGCACTGGGCCTTGTATTGCGAAAATTATTTAGAAGGGTTTCACATTCCCTTTGTGCATGCAGGGCTGAATTCTGTAATTGACTATGGAAATTATTCGGTGGAACTTTTTCCCTATTCAAGTTTGCAGTTAGGAATTGGAAAGCCCGATGGATTTAATTTTGATTTGCCTCCGACATCACCAGACTATGGGAAGAATGTGGCAGGCTATTATTTCTGGGTGTTTCCCAACATGATGTTTAATTTTTATCCTTGGGGATTGTCGGTAAATATTATTCAACCTATTTCAAACAAAAAAACGAAGGTCTCTTTTTTAACTTTTGTTTGGGATGAAAGTAAGCAGAGGCAGGGTGCCGGGGCAGACTTGCACAAAGTTGAACTGGAGGATGAGGAAATCGTTCAGAGCGTACAAAAAGGTATTCGTTCTCGCTTTTACAACCACGGTCGATATTCAGTAACCAGGGAGATGGGCACTCATCATTTTCATCGATTGATCGCAGAGTTCATGAAATAGATAGTGCCCGGATTACAATTCCAAGAACTAATAACCCATCTATTGATTGACGGTCGCAGAATTTCTAAAACAGTTGGATTTATTTTTATCAAGATTATTAAGCCAATGTTTATGAAATATTTTTTGAATCTTTCAAACTTATCAGGTGTTTAGTGGTTCATTTGATAAGTGTTTACGACCCATGAAGAATGCTAATTTTACTTATTCGCTGGTTGTATTAATCATATTCCATTTCGTGGGGTTTTGCGGACTATTGTCGCCATACAGCAACCTGTTCATGTTGCTCACACCGTTCAATTTGATACTATCCGCCCTCTTGCTTTGGCGCCATCATACTACTGCGCTAAAGCCACTGGTCTATTTTTTCGGGTTCACCTTTTCGCTCGGATTTTTTGTAGAGTACCTAGGTGTAAACTTTGGCTTTTTGTTTGGTAGTTACTCATATGGGAACACGCTCGGGATAAAGCTTTTTAACGTACCTATTGTGATTGGCCTCAATTGGATGCTGATTATTTACAGCGTAGCTACAGGCTTGGATCGGGTATCTATCCCAACATGGGCGAAGATTATTATTGGCTCATGTTTGGCCGTGTTTATGGATTGGCTGATTGAGCCGATTGCAATCCGATATGATTTTTGGAGTTGGGAGCAGGGCGCAATACCTCTTCAGAACTACGTAGGATGGTTGATTACTTCGGGCGTGATGCTCAGTGCCTACTATTGGCTTAAAGTAGAGTCAAAAAATCGCCTGGCGTTGCCACTGTACATTGTGCAAGCCAGTTTCTTCGGCCTCCTCCAGTTGGCACATTTTGTACTTGGAAACTAAAACTTGTCGGGTAGTTGAACGATTCGTATGACAATCTCATGTGGATCTCCGTCCTTGTCTAGTAAGTTAAACTTGACCATCGGATTATCGCGCTTGATGTTGGTCTCCACGTGCACGATCTCATTGTTTTGCAAATGCTTTTCTATCTCCTTTTGAACGATAAAGAGCGCATTGGCCATATCAACTTCTAGCGGACTTGGATTATAAGAATCGGTTTTCATTTCGTGTCATTCAAAACATTTGTGTTTAACACTCAAAATTTGATTTACAAATTTTGAAAGGCCGACTAGTCTACCACCGAATCAATGCGGAGGCCCATGTAAAACCACTTCCAAAGGCGGCCAAACAAAGTACGTCATTTTCTTTGATCTTTCCCTCACCCCAAGCCTCGCTCAATGCGATCGGAATAGAAGCAGCTGTCGTATTACCATACCTCATGATATTGTTGTACACCCGATCATCGGAAAACTCCAATTTGTGTTGGATGAATTGACTGATACGAAGATTTGCCTGGTGGGGTATAAGCAACGTGATATCTTCTTTGCTCATTTTGTTCGCTGCCAGTGCCTCCTGGATTACTTCCAGGAAACGAACAACAGCATGTTTGAAAACGAGACTTCCGTTCATGACCACTTTATAGTGTGTCGTGTCGAGAATTTGTTCTGGTTGCCTTTCCTCTCTGGGGCGGCTGCTTCCAGGGTCTCTCACATATAGCTCTTCTGCAAAATTGCCATCTGAATGCAAATGAGTAGAAAGTATTCCGGGATTGTCAGACCGTTGCAAAACAGCCGCTCCTGCGCCATCAGCAAAAATCACGGCAGTGTTTCGGCCTCGAGTAGTTGGATCTATTGCTGTAGACTGTATCTCTGCTCCAACAACCAGAATAGTTTTATACATTCCCGTTTTAATGAACTGATCGGCAACCGAAAGGGCATAGATGAATCCTGAACAGGCATTACGTATGTCAATGGCCCCAATACTTCCGTCTAACCCAAGTTCGCGCTGAAGCAGGACGCCAGATCCTGGAAAAAAGTAATCAGGGGTGATGGTTGCGAAAACAATAAAATCGATGTCTTTTTCTGTAAGATTAGCTCGCTGCAATGCAATTCTTGAGGCCTTAGCGGCCATGTTGGCCACGGTATCTTTTGAGGGATCTATCCATCTTCTTTCTTTAATACCTGTTCGCTCAATGATCCACTCATCGGTGGTGTCCATGATGGTCGTGAGGTACTGATTGGTGATAACTGCCTCAGGAACATGATGTCCCACACCTACAATTTTAGAAGAATGCATAACGTGCTTTTAAAAATGAAGGCGAAGTTAAGGAATTGTTTCCTAGTGAGCGTTAGGAATTTGTCTAAAGTTGAAAGTGTAAAGGTGAAAGGCTAGAAACCTTAAACCTTAAACTTTACACTTTTAACTTTTAGCTCTCTTCTCGCTACTTTTTTACAAGGCCTTTCGTGTTGTCATCCGAATGCCGGTCAATCAACTTATGCAATGGATCAATGCCCGCCTTTCGTGGCTTGTCCTTCACAGTGATCGTAAACGTATTTTCCTTCTGGGTGATCTTATGTTTCTTCAAATAGAGCAGGCTGTCCTTACCAGCTTTATTCTTTCCATACACACCAATGTCAATCCAATCATTAATGGCAATGGATGACTCTAACCCGGTGCTATCGGCCCGCATTTTTTCGGCTGACACTTTTAACGTCACTTCAAATTGATCTTTGGCTTTTTCCACGTAGGTGGCTTCTATTGTTTTGTTCTCAAAGAGTGTGATGGTTTCAAACATATCGTGAATGACACTTTGCAAACTATCCGGAGTTACTTTTTTGATTTCTTTTAGCAAGTCTGCGGAAGTAGGGTAGGGCGCATCTTTAAACCTCCAGGTGGCATTGTATCTTCTAAACGCAGCATTAACACTATCTTCTCCAATGTAATCTTGCAAAGCAAAGAAAATGAGTGAGGCTTTTTGGTAGTGAATATACCCCTGGCCTTCCACAAACTCTAGTGGTTGTTCCTTCTTTCGTTCAAACGCACGTCCACCCAAATAACGATCTAATTCATACTTTAAATACCGCTCTAAAATTTCCGGAGTGAATTTATGTTTAAGCACCATTAACGCAGAGTATTGCGACATACTTTCGGAAAGCATCGCATTTCCTTTTACGCCAGCCTCCATCACTTGATGACCCCACCATTGATGTGCCACTTCATGGGCGGTTACGTAATAGACATAGTCGATATCCTTTTCGGGGTCGTCAATTTTGGCAATGAACCCGATGCCCTCTGAAAAGGGGATTGTGTTCGCAAATGACTGTGCAAAAGTTGCATATCGCGGGAACTCCATGATACGCACTTGACGGTATTGGTAAGGAGCAAAGTTTTTGGAATAATAAGCTAATGCATCTTTCATTCCCTCCATCATTTTATCCAGGTTGTATTCGTGACCCGGATGATAATAGATTTCTAAGTTGATATCATTCCACTTGTCACGTTTGATGGCGTAGCGAGCCGAAACAACCGAGTAGAAGTTACACATGGGGGCATCCATTTTGTAGGAGAAATAGTTCCGCCCATTTTCTTTCCATTCTTTTTGCAGATAGCCGGGCGCTATGGCGATCTGATCTCCTTCGGTACTGATCTGCATTTCAAAACGAATATGATCGGCATCATCGCCAAACAAACTTTGCGCTAATCCTCGCGGGTCGTTGCGCTCCATCATGCGTTCCTTCTCTTTCAGCTTCCGTTTTTTGCGTTCGTCATCATCTCCCAATTCGAAGTCGCTGTTGTAGCCCAGGGTTGGAAAGAAGGCGGTATTATTGAAGAAGGTACCGTTGAAAACCACATTGGTATTGCTGGCTCCTTGTTCAAATCCTTTTGTATCGAATGTCACTTTGAAATTCATTTGAATACTGTCACCTGGATTGAGTGGGCTCGCCAGTTCATAGACGTAATAGCGGAATTGTTCCGGATTTTCCTTCACTTTCGCCTCTCGATTGAACTTCACATAGTTGATGATTAATTGATTGTCAATGCTATGTTGGATGTGAATGTCCGAAATGGGTTGGTCTGTTTTATTTTTTAGCCAATAGTAACCTTCGGCCTCGAAATCGCGCGAGTAAGGATAGATGTCAACTTTGAGTTTAGTATCAATGATCCGCGGCTGTGGAACGAAATCATATTTCTTCAATTTTTGTTCGTATTCTTCTTGCAGGTCTTCCTGGTCATCCGATTTCACAAATTTGTTGACGATGGATGTGTTGTAGTAAATGTAAAAACCCGAAAAAATAAATATAGCTAGTACCGAAAACGAGAATACAAGAAAAGAACGGTTTAGGCGAAGTTTCCCGGTTTTCCAACGCATTTTCATGACTGCTTCCGAACCTCTTACAGAAAAAATAACAGCAATGGAAAAAAGAAACATTGCCAATGCAAACCAATACACCTTAAACCATGAAAAAGGAGGCACGTAGTGGCCATACACATTCATGTCCGAGAACGTTCCAAGCGTTCCACTTGCAAATCGCCATAAGTTATGCTCCAGTCCAAGTTCACCCATCACACCGCGTACAATAAAAAACAAGATGCAAAGCGCAAAGCCCAAAAACTTATTGTTAACAAGTACCTGAATGAAAATTGCCAAAAGTGTATAAAGAACAAGAAGGGTTAACGTACTGGTGTAAAGTGTGCTAAAGTAAATAGGAAGCTCAAATTTGAAATAACCATATGATGCCTGTATGATCACACCACAAATGATCAAGACAAAAAGCATGATGAGATAGATGAATACCATCCCCATAAATTTTGCTAACAGACTAACAAAACTCGGCATCGGCATCGCATCGATGATTAAATTAAAATTTACTGCACGTTCTTTCCACACCAATTCACCTGAATAAAAAATGGCGATGATGATAAAGAACAACGTAAAGCCATCTAGCAACCCAAGTATAGAATAAGTGGTAGGGTAGGAACTTGTTCCATACAATTGGTTCATGTTAAATGCATTCACCACTAATAGCAACATACCCGTCAGTAGAATTGCCAAGAATGGAATTTCTTTTATCACAATCTTAAAATTGAAAATAGATAACCTAATGAATTGCTTGACGTAGGTACTCCAGTTGATTACTTGATGCACCACGGGAATTTGCACATCTGTTTTCTTAGGTTTGTCCTTTACAGTGGATGGTTTTCTTTTGATCAGAGAGTTACGAACTACATTAAAAGAGAAACCATAGTAGGTGGCCACTAAAGCGAGTGCACCAAAACCAACCCAAATCAGACGATTGTATAACATGATGCCTTCCAGTGGGACAAGCTTCGTATTCTTTTCAGCCGGAGTCCAATAGCGAGTGACATAGTCAAATGTTTGTGAACCAAAAGGGTCAAGCAAGGCTGCTGTTTCTTTCCACTCAACGTCTGCCAAAAAAGAGGCAGCAATGCTATACAGCACTAAAAGAATAATTCCTTGGGTATAAATAACAATTGTTTTCCTGCCGAGCGCACCTGCCATAAAGAACAGTGAACCCATGATAAACAAATTGCTTACACCATAATACAGGAAGGGTTGAAAATAAGCCCATGCATTAAACGGAAGTATCTCTTTCGTTTTCCAATCTACTTCCCAGGGCACATATTTACCTACAGCAAACCCGGTCATTAACCCCATCCAAATACCACTGAATATAAGTAGCAGTACCAAAAACGATCCTCCAAATCGCCCAAGCAGATAATGAACCTTTTTCATGGGCGTGCTAAACAGCAGTGCTTCCATGTTGTGATCAAAGTCTCGCACTATAGCAACACCCATGATGGCCGATGTAATCATCATAAATGAAAATATCATTGCATTGGTAATGTTAGCAATCGCGTATGGTGAGTTGGCTTTGATTTGGCCGGAAGCTCCACTTACACTAACAATAGGGCTCGCTACTACCCCAAAGGCAATGAGGAAGATGATGGCAAAATAAATATAGTTGGCCGCTCGATTCTTACGGTAGCTCAACTCGAATAAAAATATCTCTTTTAGCATAGCAGTATTGGGTTAGGCTACTATTTTTTCAGTGGCATTTGAACCGAACACATGTGAGAAGTAAACATCTTCTAAGTCGGCTTGCATCTTTTCAAAGGTCGAATCAGGCTGAACATCACTCAACACGGTGATCTCGGGCCGGCCAGCAATCAAGCGCTCCGAAATCATATTGAAATTTTTTCGATAGTCTTCCAGTTCTGCTTTTGCAATTCGCTTACTCCACACTTTACCCTGTACTTCAGCAATAGCATCCAGTGGACTTCCTTTGTACAAAACTTGCCCTTTGTTTATAATGGCCATATCGGTACAAAGCTCCTTTACATCTTCCACGATGTGTGTGGAAAGAATAACGATGGTATTTTCTCCCAGTTCAGAAAGCAAATTCAAAAAACGATTTCGCTCAGCCGGATCCAATCCAGCTGTTGGTTCGTCTACAATGATTAGTTTTGGGTTAGCCAGCAACGCTTGTGCTATACCAAATCGTTGTTTCATACCGCCTGAGTAACCACCCAGATTTTTGTCTTTGGCTGCCCATAAGTTCGTTTTGTGCAAGAGAGCTTCTACTACGGCTTTCCTTTCTTTCTTATCCACAATACCTTTCAAAACCGCTAAGTGATCCAACAAGGTCACGGCATCTACTTTTGGATAGACCCCAAACTCCTGTGGCAAGTAGCCTAACGTTTTCCGCACCTCTTCCTTCTGAGTGAGTACGTTGATGTCGCCTAGTTGAATCGAACCGCTGTCTGCCTCTTGAAGCGTGGCGATGGTTCGCATTAGCGAAGATTTGCCTGCGCCATTGGGGCCAAGCAAACCAAACATGCCTTGGTTAATGGTTAAATTGATATCTTTTAGCGCTTGTACTCCGTTGGAGTAGGTTTTGTTGAGATTTTGGATGATGAGTTGCATAGTAAAAATTTGTGGGGTTTTGTTAGCAAAGGAGAAAATACGAGATGGATAGCATGGATAAAAATAGGGATTAATACATGGTATTTCTAAAATGAGAATGAAAAGGAGACTCTAAAAAACAAGTTCTCTGAAGTTTTTACAAACTGGTAAGCCCCGTGCCGGTAAAAAACGGCAGCACCCAAACCCAAATAAGCGATATCGGCATATTTAAATCGTAATAAGTTGTTGAAACCGGTGCCTGTTTCAAAAAAACCTTTGTCAAATGGTTGAAGCGAAACGGACGTGCTTGCATGCGCACTCGCATTTGCTAACGTACCAATACCTGCGCTATGGTAAATGAGCCATTCGGGCTTACTGTAGCGCGAATTTAAAAGGACATTGCCAAAATTGTGGTTAAAGAAAACAGACCCATATTGAGAGGTGGCAAATTCATATAAACCCATGGTTTGAAAAAACTCATCTACAAAAATATTATCTACCTCTTTTGCACCCCGGCCATTGTACAATTTGCCATAAGGTGCAATTCCATCGACCAAGCCCGCGTGAACCGATAAACGCGTTTTACCTTTTGGTCTATATTTGAATTGAAATCGCGAGGAAAAATCAATACGTTGATATTGAAAATTCTGGGCGTCAAACAAATTAACGCTGCGTGCATAAGAAACAGAAACCATAGGCCACTCACGCCCAAGTAGTACTTTTTTTCCTGCGAGCTGCATGAAGTTTTCACTACCCGCATAGCGAACGGTGGCTCCGATTTCGGCAATACTAAAGATAGAAAGGGCTTCGCCATTAAGCTGCAAAGAATAGTTGTAGCTTGGACGAATGTCGTTTTTTGAAATAAACCCACTGGCATGTATTCGAGGTAATAATCGGTGTGATAGCTCACCACGGAACGATTCAATGTGATCGTATTGCGAACTCACCAGCCTACGGAGGCCGGCATAGGGATTTGTAAAATCGCGCTGCATGTTGGTATTAGAATACCCTGTTTCGTAGATGTCTCTAGCGTATTGCAGTGAAACGAAGAAATCTTTGTTTGGGTTTATATTGAAACGCAATTCACCGCCATATTTCCATTGTTCATCTTTAAATCCGTATGCTGCATATCCACCAACTCGGATCCACTTTGAGAAACGATTGCTGGTGTAAATGCCAGCTCCCAAGCGAAAGCCTTCATATCCGTTGATATGCATTAAGCGGGTTAGGTCTAATTCGAATGGACCTATTGGAATCGAGGCGGTGGCAAGTGCTTCCATTCCTTTGTCAAACCAACTAAACTTTTTCATGACCGAGTCAATCATCACGTAGGTCTTGTTTTCTTTGGCATCCAATGGCGCAGCTCGGTATTTTTCCAGGTTTGCAAGATTGACTTCAGTTGAAGGTGGCGATAAGTCCACTTTGATATCGCCAAACTCAGACTTAACTAACGGCAAATTGATTTGAATATCTTTCAAGAAGCTGCGATGTTGTGCAACGATGTGGCTTCCATATCCGCCAAAATTGTAAAAATCTATATCCGTGTTAAGTTGCACGGGAAACCACTTTCCGTTAATTCGTTCATAGTTTTGTTGGATACGAATTCCCGTAAGTGCTAATGAATCTGATGATGACGCGATGATGTTTTTTATTGCATAGCCGTTGGTGCTAATTGAAACCATACCCTTCAATCCTGTGATCAATTTGCCTTTTCTCGGTTCATATTGAATCACATATACGGTATCATTCTCAAAAAAAGTGGTATCAGTTAGGTAGAAATCGTAGCGGTCTTCTGAGTTTTTGCTAATCGGGCTTAGAAAATCTTTTCCCAACAATGATATTTTATCGTTATAGAATGAAAAAGGCTGGTAGTCTGTGGCCACATTCGCAAAAAGAGGGCTTTTAAATCCTGAAGCTTTAAAACCGATGAGTTTTTCTTTTTGGCGACTTGGGTTCATTACCTTTTTTTCAGTTACGGACTCAGTCATGAAAAAGTACATCCTGCTTGTAAGGCTGTCCCATTTCAATAGGTCTTTTTGAGTTTTTGTTTTGGTAGAGCTTGTATTTCTAAGACTATCCGATTTTCGCTTATACTTCTCACTCATTTCAGTGGGGCGAAAGATGAATTTGTTGTAAGAGTAGTATTGATAGCTCTTTAAGTTATCAGGGTTGTGGAGTGATTTATTTTTTATGGCTTGTCGAATAATCCGAAAAGCCGGATTTTCTTCAGCAAAAAAAGTAAGTTCACTTAATACCGTTTCACTAGGCTTAAGCCGAATTGTTTTTGATTTCTTAAAATAGTTGACCGGTAGACTAACGCGCTGGTAGCTTACATGAGAGATTAAGATCATGCCATTATAGTCATCAGGTATACGTAAGGTAAAGTTCCCCTCAATGTCTGAAGTTGTTCCTCTGATTCCATCTGACAGTGAGATATTTGCGAACGCAATGGCTTCGTTTTTTAAGCTATCTATTACCCTTCCAGAAATAGACTGGCTTGTGGCAGAGAACTTGATGAAAAGTAGAATAACAACAAAAGCAGATAGTCTCATGTAGTTTTGTGCAGATAAGTATCTCAAGTGCTTTTAAAATTACAGCGGAGACGTAATGGTTACGTTATTTGTTACATGATTGCTAAGATGTTTAATCTTTGTTCTAAAACAGAACGAAGAGCTCTAACAAAAGGCTGAAAAGAACTGAACTTACATCCATCGATGACTTGTCGCGAATGAAAGCCAATTGCTGGGCTGTTCTATGGCTAGGCTGAGTTGTCAAAAATGTGAGATGTACCGACTACTTTTTTTGATTTTTTGTTCTATTTCTTGTGGAGTTTTTTAAAAATTTCCAGGCACACCCACGCATCCGTGGCGGCATAGCTGATTTGTTTTTCGTTGAGAGTGTCGGCCTCCCAATTGCTAGTCTGAGCACTTTTGGAAATTCGAAAGCCCAACAAAAGGGCGGTTAATTTTTTTACGCTTTCCACCTCAAGGCCAGCCTCTTTGCTGAGGTGAGCGAGTTCAACAAATCCGGCAGGATGGTAGTGATGTAGTTTTTGAAGTCCCTTGATATCATCGCGTAACGCGACACCTGCTTTTAGAATTGATTCATTCTCGAGGAAATGAATGATGGGTTGGGTCAGCCCAGTTTTATTCAGTCTGATCAGGTAGACTTTTTCGGGAAGAGCCACTTGTAACAACGCCACTTTATTGGAGTGGCCACTTACAAAAACGGGCTTCGTTTCCGTGTCAAAACCTACTATCTTATGTTTGCTGATTTCCGCAAATGCTTTTTCGATTTTTTCGCGACTGTCGATAACAGCCACCTTTCCTTCAAAAGCGCCCAGTGGGAGGTCGTTGATCTCCTCGTGGGTAATGGTTATTTTATTCGGTAGGTGCGTCATCCAACCTGTGGATTTTATAATTCAAATAGGCCATTAGCACTGTCATGATTGGGCTGATAATGCAAAAGAAACAGTAAGGTGCATAGGCCCACGTAGAAATACCCAGCACTTTTGACTGCGTGGCACCGCAGGTGTTCCAGGGGACTAATACAGAGGTCACGGTGCCTGCATCTTCCAGTGTTCTGCTTAGCAATTCGGGTTTGTAGCCGCGCTTGCGATAAGTGTCTGCGAACATTCTACCAGGAACAGCTATGGCCATATACTGGTCACCGGCTGTTATGTTGAAGAAAATGCTAGTGACAGCTGTCGAGGCAACCAGAGATCCAGTGGAATGAGCCCACTTTATTATTTCTTCTACAATCCGTCTCAACAATCCACATGACTCCATTACACCACCAAAGATCATGGCACCCAAAATCAACCATATGGTGTTTAACATGCCTGCCATGCCACCGGATGAAAGCAGTTTATTAATCATCGCATTGTCAGTCTGAATACTTGTAGAAAGAGCTAACGATTTCATCACGGCTACAAAGGCTGATTTTATTGGGTCGTCCGTGATTCCTGAAACTTGAGCGATTATTTGCGGTTGAAAAATAATGGCGAAAATTCCACCTAAAATAGAGCCGACAAGAAGTGCCGGAATAGCTGGTACTTTGCGAACGATCATGAACAACACGAGTGCTGGCACTAAAAATAGAATAGGATTTAGGTTGAAAGCATTATCGATAGAAGTTAATACGGCATCTGTATTTACGACTCCCGCGGTATCTAGCGTAAAACCCCAAACAAAAAAAATGATCAGTGTGATGGTGAGCGTGGGTACCGTTGTGATGACCATATAACGGATATGAGTAAACAAATCCGTACCCGCCATTGCCGGAGCCAAGTTGGTGGTATCCGATAGCGGTGACATTTTATCACCAAAGTAGGCACCCGAAATCAACGCTCCGGCAATAACCCCTTCGTGAATGCCCAGTGTCTTACCAATGCCGAGTAAAGCGATCCCCACTGTGGCAATCGTTGACCATGAGCTGCCGGTGGCCAATGAAACGATGCAGCAAACCACGCAGGCCGCAAATAAGAAAAAGGTGGGGTTCATGATCTTGAGTCCATAATAAATCATGGCAGGAACAATGCCGCTTAGCAGCCACGTGCCAGAGAGCGAACCGATCACTAACAAAATGAGCATAGCGCCCATGGCAGAACTGATACTTTTTACGATACTTATTTCAATTTCTTCCCATGAATGACCCAACCTCCATGAGATTAAGCCTGCCACCGAGGCGGCCAATACCAATGCGATTTGATTGGGTCCATCCGTTGCCTCGGACCCAAAGATGATGACATTGATGGCCAAGAGAATAATAAGTGTAACTATCGGGATGAAAGCGTGAAGTAGCGTTGGCTTGCTAGGTTTCGTCATGGGGTCACTTTAGGCGGTCAAGGTAAGAATAAGTGTTGAAGTTCTAACAGGGGGGATTTACGTTCTGTCGGTATGACAACTTTTTTATTCATAACTTTTCACCTTAAACACGATTTATGTTCGATACCGCCAAAATACTTGAAAAAGCAAAGCATTCTCCATTTTATTTAAAGCTATTAAACTGGGGCCTGTATCGGATGGTACCCTTTAACAAGCCGCACGGTTTTCGAGTTGTGGAAATTGATGACTTCCGGTTAAAGACATTGATGCCCTACAAAAGAAGCAACTTCAATCATATCAAAGGCTTGCATGCGTGTGGGTTAGCCACTATTTCTGAGTTTGCGACCGGATTCTTGTTGTTGAATGCCTTGGGTCAAAAAAAATATCGAATGATCTTGCAAAGATTAGAGGTCAACTATTTGTATCAAGGGAAAATGGACGCAACCGCAGAGTTTGTCATTTCCAAAGAGTGGATAGATGAAAAAATAGCCGCTCCCCTGAAAACGCAAGATGCGGTGGTCGTGCCTTGTGAAGTGAAGGTGCATGATGTGAAGGGCAATCATTTGACAACCGCAATTGTCCATTGGCAATTCAAAGAATGGAGCAAAGTGAAAACAAAAGCTTGAGAATTTTCTAATTTGCTTTAGCTTTGGTTTGTAAATAGTTATTTTATGAGAAAAATAGATAACCTTCTTTCGGAGTATGGCGTAAGTCATCAGAATCCCACCAATAAATTGATTCATTGGATTTGTGTGCCGTTGATTTTTTTTAGCCTGATGGGATTGATCGCCTCGATACCCAGTGGTGTTTTAAGCTCAGCATTTGGCGAAGGAAGTATGTATGCCAATTGGGCTGCAGTTGTCTTGGCCTTGGCCTTGATCTACTACATCACACTTTCTATCCCATTGACAATCGGAATGTTTTTATTCGCGTTGGCCTGCCTTTTCTTCATCAACCAACTTGTTCTCCTAAATATCGCTCCGCTTTGGTTAGTAAGTCTTGGCATTTTTGTTGCTGCGTGGATCGGACAATTTTATGGACATAAGGTAGAGGGTAAGAAACCGTCATTTTTCAAAGACGTGCAATTCTTGATGATAGGCCCCGCCTGGCTGATGCACTTCATCTACAAAAAGATAGGAATACCTTATTGACGATTTCAATGACAGGCAATAATAAATGGGATGATCAATAATCCTCTTGTCTCTGTTCTTTGTTTAAGTTACAATCAAAAAAAATTTGTTGAGGAGGCGATCCAATCGGTATTCAATCAAACCTACCCTTTTATTCAATTAATTGTTTTGGATGATGGAAGTTCCGATGGTAGCGCACAAACGATCACTCGGTTTCTCGGGGACAAAGCATCTGTGGTGTTCCTCATCAACGAAACCAATCAAGGCTACACCAAATCGCTGAACAAAGCATTGAGCCATGCCACCGGTGAATTTATAGTAGATCTTGCCGCAGATGATTTGCTTATGCCGACTCGCGTGGAGGAGGGTGTAAGTGCCCTTGTAAAAGCGGGCGCGAAATTTGGCGTCAACTTCTCTGATGCGGAGATCATCGCTGAAGACGGACGTTTCTTGGGTTTTCACTCTGAAAAATATCCCCATCAGTCCATACCCCAAGGGGATGTCTACAAAGATATTGTGAGACGTTATTTTATTTGTCCACCTACAATGCTGTTCAGAAAGTCAGTGATTGATCGCTTGGGAGGCTATGATGATTCTCTGGCTTTCGAAGATTTTGATTTTTTGGTGCGGGCCGCTCGCGATTTTCACTTTTGCTACACACCTAAGCCACTTGTAAAAAGGAGGTTGGTTAGTCAATCCATGTCGCGGAAACAATTTAGAAGGGGAGATCCTCAACGAGCGTCAACATTTCGTGTTTGTGAAAAAATAAAAAAGATGAATAAGACAATTGACGAAGAAGAAGAGTTGAAAAAACGCATACGTTATGAATTTCTCTTGTCAGTCAAATTGGGTGATTTCAGTTTGGCCGTCAAATTTGTTCGACTCTATTTTCGATTATCTTCGCCCAGCACCATGCTCACGTAGTTATCATAGCGGCTGCGTCTGATGGTTCCTTTTTCCACTTCTTTTAATACAGCACAAGCGGGCTCCGTCAAATGCAAGCACTTTGACCCAAATTTGCACTGATGTCGAAGCTCCCTCATCTCAGGAAAATAGTCTGAAATTTCTTGTGGTTCCATTTGTACCAACCCCCATTCTTTTATGCCAGGTGTATCAATAATAAAAGTATTCTCATCCAGCAAAAACATTTCTGCAAAAGTGGTGGTGTGTGTGCCCTTGTTTGAAAACTCTGAAATCTCGTTAGTGGTTTGTTGCAGGTTTGGTGAAAGACGGTTTAATAGTGTAGACTTGCCCACTCCGGAATGACCTGCTACGAGGGTTACCTTGTTTTTGAGCAGCGACATCAAAAAAGTCAAGTTGTCTTCTTGTGCAGATAAAGATTGGGAGATCACATTCAGTGAACGATACAGCGTAAGTAGTTCTTGTTGTTTTTCTTTCTCCTCTTCGTTCAAAAGGTCAGACTTGTTGAAAAGGATAATTTGCGGAATACGAAAAGCTTCAGCAGAAACGAGAAAACGATCAATGAAACCCAAAGACGTACGTGGTTGTTTCAGCGTTGCAATGAGCAAGACCTGATCCACGTTGGCCGCCAACACATGAGCGTGACTCGCTTTCTTTACAGATTGGCGGAGGAGGTGATTCTTGCGAGGCAGGATTTCATAGATTGCCCCATTGATGTCTTCTTTTTCAAATTGCACGTAATCACCTACGGCCACCGGATTGGTCTCTTTGATTTCATCCAACCGGATTTTTCCTCTCATCCGACACATGATTCGGATGTTATCTTCTCCCAATACCTCATACCAGGAGCCTGTAGATTTTAAAACCAATCCTTTCATTTTTCGCGAAGGATGGTTGAACAATAATCCATTATCTTTTGAGTGGCGCCTAAATTCTCTTTAACATAAGATCTCGTGACTTCGCAGGCCAACAGAAAGTTTTCAGGATGGTTGTGAAGCATTTCGTATTTTGACTTGAACTCTGAGTAACCACCTATTTCAAAAGCACCGCCTCTCACAATCAAGTCGTTTGCTTCCTGATACTTTTTGTAATTCTTATTTCCAAAAAAGAGGGGAACTCCATAACAAGCTGCTTCTAGTATATTATGTAGGCCATCGCCAAATGCACCACCGACATAGGCAAACTCTCCATATCTATAAAGCTTGGAAAGCAACCCAATATTATCGACAATCAGCACGGTAACGTCAGAAAGGTCCCCCTTAGCCCTCGAGTAACGAACGGATTTTACAGATAATGACGTTTCAATCTTTGTAATAAAGCTTTCTGATATTTCGTGGGGAGCGATAATGAATTTAAGTTGGTAGCCATTTAGGTTAATAAAAGGATACAACACATCCATGTCCTCGGCCCAACAACTTCCTGCCACAAGTAGTTTTTGATCGCCCTTAAACTGCTTGGCAATTTCTATTTCGTCATTGCTTTTTGTGATCTCAAACACGCGATCAAAACGAGTATCCCCGGTCAGCGTAGACTGAAGGTTTAGGCTCGCCAACAGATCCACCGTTTCCTTATTCTGCGCAAAGAAGAAATCAAAATTCCGAAGTGTTTTTCGAAAGATGCCTCCATACCATTTGAAAAAAGCTTGAGTTGGCCGAAGGATGCAGGATACGGAAATAAGTGGAATAGATTTTTTCTTGAGGGCCTCCGAATAGCTATACCAAAACTCGTATTTAATAAAAATAGCTAAGACCGGGTTAACAGTTTCAACAAACCTTTTGGCATTTGAAGCCGTATCCCAGGGTAGGTAGAAGATGGCGTCAGCTCCAAAATAGTTTTTCTTGTTTTCATAACCAGACGGAGAGAAAAATGTGAGCAATATTTTTACATCCGGAGAATTTTTCTTCAGCGACTCCATCACGGGTCGGCCTTGTTCAAATTCGCCCAAAGAAGCGCAGTGAACCCAAACCCATCGTTGATGCTTGTTGGTAAATGTTTGTTTCAATTTTAGAAAAAGCCGCTTCCTTCCGCTTACGAATTGCCTTGCCTTCGGATTGAAAAGACTGGCGATCCGATAGATGCCGGCTAAAAGATGGATGGAAAAACTATACAGTAGCCGACTCATTTGGATTGCAAGTACAAATTAATTCCTAAAAATTGACTTATTTTAAATTAAACCTAATTTACTTATAAAGCGAATCCTAACTGCTTTTATCATCTTTAGTGCCACTCAATTGTCGTTTTCACAAGATCTATAAAATCTTATAAAAGGAAGTGGGCAAGACGCCAACGATTTGGTGAAAGGTTACATTTCTCCTGCACTTAATACCAAGGGTGCTGGATTTGCACAAGCATGGTACAATACAGCCAAGCCATATAAGTTGATTGGTTTTGATTTAACCGTTACTGCCTCAGCCATTTATTTTCCAAGTTCTGACCTAACGCACAAAGTTGAGAATAGTCAAATGACGAACGTGCAAGTAAATGTATCTCCGTCAGCCACTACTTTTGTTGATGCTCCCACCGTTTTTGGTTCGGTAACAGTGCCAGTATATCAATTAGAAGACCCTTTGCCTCCTCCTAATGGGCCGATCTTGCCAATGCCGGGCCAAAACATACAAGGAGCTCCAGGCCTTGATTTTGCCAAAGAAGTCGGTACGTTTATTCCAGTCGCAAAGGTGCAATTGGGAATAGGATTGCCAAAGGGAACGGATTTAAAATTCCGCTTCTACCCAAGCACGAAAGTAGGAGTTAATGGCAGCGCAAGCATGCTTGGTTTTGGATTGATGCGTGATATTAAGCAGCATATTCCGAGTATAAAGAGATTGCCATTCGACTTATCTGTTTTTGTAGGCTATACAAATGTTAAATTAGATGTGGGTTTGGATTCAAATAGGCCAGATCAAAAAGCAAATTTTGAAACAACCGCTACTACTGTGCAAGCTTTGATTTCTAAAAAGCTCTCTGTATTAACTTTTTATGGTGGCCTTGGGTATAACTTCACGATTGCTTCTCTGGTTATGAAAGGCACCTATGCGATTAACAACTCAGGGAAAACAATTAAAGGTCCAGTCGATTTTAGCGTTAGCAACTCAGGCCCACGCTTGACAGCAGGTATGCGGTTGAAATTATTCAACCTCACGTTCCATGGTGACTATACTTTCCAAAAATACAACGCATTGACGGTCGGGTTTGGATTTAATGTAAGGTAATTTTGGTCTTGCTTTACTAAGAAAGATCGGGCAACACCCGATCTTTTTTATTGATTTACTTGCCTTTATACTCCGGCTTTCTCTTCTCTACAAATGCCTTCATGCCTTCTTTCTGGTCTTCAGAGGCAAAAGTCAAGTAGAAATTTTTTCGCTCAAAAGCCAGTCCTTCATCCAGCTGTGTTTCAAAGGATCGGTTGATCGCTTCTTTAGCCAGTTGCACAGCAATGGGCGACATCTGCGCAATTTCTTTGGCTAGCTGCAGGGCTTCATACAAATACATTTCTACGGGAACAACTTTGTTCACCAGTCCATAAAAGTGGGCCTCATCAGCCGATAAAAATCGGCCAGACAAAATGAGTTCCATCGCTTTCGCTTTTCCCAAGGCTTTTGTCAATCGCTGTGTGCCACCCGCTCCCGGGATGGTACCAATTTTAATTTCAGGCTGACCAAACTTGGCCGTTTCAGACGCAATGATCATATCGCACATCATAGTAAGTTCGCAGCCTCCACCTAGCGCAAATCCACTAACCGCTGCAATGATAGGCTTTCTTGTCTTTCGTATTTGATCCCATGTTGCGAATCGATCCATCAGTTGCATTTCAATGGCAGTTTTCTCGGCCATCTCCTTAATGTCGGCACCTGCCGCAAAAGCTTTTTCGTTTCCGGTTAAGACAATTACGCGCACCTGATCATTCTTATCCAGTTGTTGGAACGCGACCAGCAATTCACTCATCAGCTGGTGATTTAATGCATTGAGTTCTTTCGGTCGGTTTAATTCAACCAATGCCACAAAGGGTTCTTTTTGTTCAGTTACTTTGATGAAATCCATAGGTTCTTTATTAGAAGTATCAAATCTAATGAATCCTACAAAAAGAAAAGCCCCTTCTCGTTTGAAGGGGCCAGACTTAACCAAAAGGTGATAAACTATATGTACTATGCGGCAATAAATACTGGCCTAACATTCGATGTAACCTTTTTTAGCCATTATTTTTGAATCAGAAATGAAGAATCATGAAAGTACTTTTTGTTTGCCTGGGCAATATCTGTCGATCGCCACTCGCTGAAGCTATTTTCAAAGCAAAAGCCCAGAAAATGGGACTGTCTAATACCCTTTTTGCTGATTCTTGCGGTACTGCGAATTACCATATTGGGGATAGTCCAGACCCGAGAACCTTCAAAAACGCTCAAAGTAACGGAGTTGAAATAGTTCACAGGGGGCGGCAGTTTTCAAAAAGAGACCTTACTGATTTTGATTGGATTTTCGCTATGGATAAAGGCAACCTTGAGATTATTTTAAGCTATACACAATCGGAAGCAGAGCGCTCAAAAGTCAAACTAATACGTGATTTTGATCCCGTCAAAAGGGGCAATGTTCCCGATCCCTATTACGGGACAGAAGATGATTTTCAAGAAGTTTTTCAAATTCTCGATCGCACCATCGATAACTTGCTTGTAAGCCTTACCAAGTAGTTCTACATTTTCACCAGCACCTGTAAAGTGGATCTGGACGATTGCTCCAAAATGACTCCCTTCATCGTTCGGTAGGCGGAAGAAGTAATGGCATCGTAATTTTTGATCGTGATTAACGTCAGGTTGGCATTGTAGTATACTTCAAATTGTTTGCTCAACACATCAATGAGTTTCAATACTTTACTTTCTCTATAATCGATGCAAAACGAAAACGAAATCGCGGAGTTTTGCATGACGTTGATTTTTAGATTGAGATCCGACAATGCTTTTAGAATGGTCGTCATCTGCGTTTCGTCAACAAATGTGTAGTCGGTGACTTTACATGAGATCAGACATTGATTTTCCTTGAAGACGATCAGTGGAGGCAGGTGGTCTACACGGCATTCATGAATTTTGGTTCCGGCAACAGTGGGGTCGATAAAGCTTTTTACCAATAGCGGAATTTGTCGATTGGCCAATGGCTTTATTGTTTTGGGATGTATGACAGACGCACCAAAATAGGTCATCTCGGCAGCCTCTTTGTAGGGCAATTCATCAAACACTAGAGCAGTGGGTATGCGCCTGGGGTCGGCACTCATTACACCGGGCACGTCTTTCCAAATGGTGACAGACTGGGCACCGAGACAGCTTCCGTAAATGGCTGCTGTAAAGTCAGAACCTTCGCGCCCGAGTGTGGTTGTTTCATTTCTGGTCGTAGAGCCAATAAATCCTTGGGTGATGATGAGTTGATCCTTAGTTTGCTTTAGAGCCGCTATATTTTTCTGCGTTAGATTCCAATCAACTTTTCCTTCTCGAAAAGTATTGTCAGTTTTAATGTACTGTCGCGAGTCTATCCAGGACACTTCGAATTTTCTGTATTTTAAATACGCAGTTAAGATCGAAGAGGAGATCAATTCTCCAAAAGAGACAATCTGGTCATAGACAAAGTCAATTTCACCTTGCGCGAGCGCAGTGCTGTTGAAATTAGAAAATTGCGTTTTAAGTTCGTTCTCAAAGTAATCTCCTTGAAATAGATCGCGGCAGATTGTAACATGGTAGTTTTTGATTTCTTCAAGTTCCCTCTTAAAATCTTTGCGATCAGATGACAACGAAGCAATTTTTTCCAGGGCATCAGTTGTTTTGCCCATGGCCGAAACGACCACGAGTAAAGGATCCTTCGAATGAGACGAGATAATGTCCACAACATTCTTTATACGCTCAGAATTCTTAAGCGAAGCCCCACCAAACTTAAAGATATTCATCCTTTTTACTTTATTTCAAACGATTGCAGACTATATTTGTGAGCCTAAAATTAGCGGGATGTTCCGACTAAACTATAAATCGTAAATCTAAAATCGTAAATCCTAGATCCAATCATGGAAGCCTCCCGAATTGCACTGCCGATTGGCACCGCCCTCGATCGATTCATCAAGAATAATCAGTTTCAATTCCAATATGCCAGTGGCGAGTTGTCTCAGCTATTGCGCGATATCGCGTTAGCTTCAAAAGTCGTAAACCGAGAAATCAACAAGGCGGGTCTAATTGATATTATGGGATCGATGGGCTCACAAAATTCAACAGGGGAGCAGCAACAGAAACTTGATGTGTTGGCGAATATCCGGTTTACGCGTGCTCTCACGAAAGGTGGAGAAGTCTGCGCGTTGATTTCAGAAGAAACGGAGTCGTTTGTGGACTTAAGCAATGATGGAAAATATGTCATCGCCATTGACCCATTAGATGGTTCATCAAACATTGATGTGAACGTATCTATTGGTACGATTTTTTCAATTTACAGAAGGAAAAGTGAAGTAGGGCTCCCGATCAGCGATGCCGATATTTTGCAAACAGGTGATGAACAAGTTGCTGCTGGCTACATTCTTTATGGATCGTCTACCATGCTCGTCTATACGACTGGTCACGGAGTGAACGGATTTACCTATGAGCCTACGCTGGGTGAATATGTACTTTCTCATCCGGATATGACCATTCCAGAAACCGGAAAAATCTATTCGATCAACGAAGGCTCGGCCAACTCATTTTCGCAAAGCGTCAAGTCGTATATTCAATATTGCAAAGACAACAACTACACCGCCAGATACATCGGCTCTTTGGTTGCCGATTTTCATCGAAACCTATTGAAAGGAGGGATTTATGTGTACCCCGCCACGGCTAAAGACGTGAATGGCAAACTCCGGCTGATGTACGAATGCAATGCGCTAGCTTTTATTGCAGAACAGGCGGGTGGAAAAGCAACAGACGGCAAGGGGCGTATTATGGAGATAAAGCCCAAAGACTTACACCAGCGAACACCTTTTTATGTGGGCTCAAAAAGGATGGTCGAAAAAGCGATCGAGGGAATCTGATTCTACAAGCTAGGCCGTCTTTTCGCTCTCGACTTTTGACACAGACTGCTCGAAGACTTCAGGCGCGACATGTGTCAAAATACCATACCATTTGACCAGTTTTTTGATGTCTGAAACATAGACTCGATCTTCATCAAATTCGGGAAGCACTGACTTCAAAAACGATTTCAATTTCGCGTTATCTGATTCAGGTGTTACCCCAATTTCGCTACCCAATTTCTTATTGATGCTTTGTAAAACCTCCTGAAGTTGCACCGTACCCTCTCTGGTGGTGGTATAAATCGATATCTCGCTTAACACAGACAGCCGCTGGGTCGCACCTACTACCAATTTGGTCTTTGCTTCATCCAGTGATTCGAGAATGACTCCGCCTTTGCCAGGCTTCAAAATCTTAAATAATCCACTTTTTCCACTGATAGACGCGATATCCTTAAGTTCCATGCATTTGTAAATTAGGATGCAAAACTAATCAATTTCGTTCGCGTTCGCGATGGCCTGTTCAATAAAGCCGAGTAGCTTATCCCTGCCAGATTTTTTTTCGGAAGAGGTGATAAAGACCGGGGGCAATTCTTCCCAAGATTTCAGGAGAGCCGATTCGATGTTGAATTTGGATTTGCCTAATTCGGATTGTTTGAGTTTATCTGTTTTTGTCAGAACTAAAGCAATGGGTAGGTCGTGCTTACCCATCCAGTTGATAAAATCTAAGTCAATACTTTGCAGAGGAAGTCGCGAGTCAATAAGGATAAAAGTGCAAAAAAGATTTTGTCTGTTTTCCAGGTAGCTTTCAATCATTTTCCCAAAATTCCAGCGGTCTTCTTTGCTCAATTTAGCGTATCCATAGCCTGGCAGATCAACCAGAAACCACTCTTGATTTATAATGAAATGATTGATTGTCTGAGTTTTACCCGGGGTACCTGATACCTTGGCCAGTTTTTTTTGCTCAACCAACATGTTGATCAACGAGGACTTGCCTACGTTGGAGCGCCCAATAAAGGCAAACTCCGGCTTTGTCGTTTCGGGGCATTTTTGGTAGTCGGTATTGCTGATAACGAACTCGGCCGACTTGATGATCATCGCTTAAAGTATTGATTTAAGCGCAAAATACTAATAATGTAAGAAACGTGTTAGTTATAGATTGATTCAGGCTCTTTTTTTTTGCTGGGATTTTACTAAATTGCCTCCTAGGTCGCGTTTTTTTTTGACCGTAGAAAACATTTTTTTGTTATGTCTAGCCTTTTAAGGGTACTATTTTTTTCGGCTTGCTTCTTTTGTCTTCTCATATCCGTATACGGTCAGCAGGAACAAGATAAAGAACTTGCAAAGGAGTATATGCTTCAGGCGGAACTCACGTTGGCTGAGACCAAAGCCGAGGATGACGCCAAAGATCAGATGGTGCTTGCTGCCAACTTAGATACAACCTTCATCAAGGCAAATTTTGGCGCAGGCGAATTGTATTTAAAAACCATTGGAAAGGAGCTAGCTGTAAAATACTTTTTGCGAGTCTACCGCCAGGATGCTGACTATCGATTCGATATCGAGTACTGGATTGCGATGAGTTATCAATACGGATTGGAGTTTGACAAAGCCATCGACTTTTACACCCGCTATAAAAACAAATTGACTAAAAAGCCAAATTATCAAGGCAAAGATAAGGTGGAGATGAAGGACGTAGATAGAAGGATCACCGAATGTAAAAACGGAAAGGAGTTTGTTGCAAATCCAAAGCCCTATTCGATTGTAAATATTGGTAGAGAGATCAACTCTGAGTTTGAAGATTTTGCGCCTATTCTAAATGCCAGCGAGGACGAGATTGTTTTTACAACCCGCAGAAGGGATGGGAACACGTATGAAAATGTGGCAGAGGATAACAAACCTTATGAGGATATTTTTACAACGACCCGAAGCGGGACTACATGGCAGAAAGCAAAGAACATAGGCCCTACCTTAAACACTAAGTTCTTTGACTCTAGCCTTGCTTTTTCCCCCGATGGAACCACTCTATTTGTGTATAAAGACGATGGTGGGGGCGATATTTATTTTTCTGAGCGAAAGAAAGATGGCTCTTGGAGCTCGCTAGAAGCGTTGCCTGGGGTTATCAATTCCTCCTATAGGGAGTCATCGATTTCAATAACAAAAGATGGGGATTTGCTTTATTTCGCAAGCGAAAGACCTGGTGGTTTTGGTGGTTCGGATATCTATGTTTGTTCAAAGGATAGCCGTGGTGAATGGTCTCGCGTAAAAAACCTCGGGTCAGCGATCAATACAGAATACGATGAAGATGGGCCATTTATCGATTATGATGGGAAGGCGTTATATTTTAGTTCCAGGGGTAGAAAAGGAATGGGTGGATTTGATATTTTTAAATCCAATTTGTTGGATAAAGAAAAAAATGAGTGGAGTGATCCGGAGAATTTGGGATATCCAATCAATTCACCTGACGATGACGTCTTTTTTTCCGGAACGAAAGATGGAAAGCGTTGGTATTATTCTTCTGTGCGTGCAGATGGCTTAGGCTATTCTGATATCTATAAGATCGAGCCATCTACAGACGAAAAGAAAACACCTCAGGTTGCTGCAAAAGAACCTGAGCCGGTTATCGAGACTCCCAAAGAAGAACCTGTAAAGAAACCGGTAGTAGACGAGGTTAAACCGAAAGCTGAGCCGAAGCCTGCAGTTGTCCCTATTCAATATGTTGTAAACGTGGTGGATGCTGAAACAAAAAGCCCGTTGGATGCCAAGGTGAGGATGCAAGGGCTGAAAGACAATGTAATGGTTGGGGTTGAGAATCTTGGAGGAGGTTCTTCAAAATTTGCTATTGTATCGACAACCACCAAAGACTATCGCGTATCGGTTGAGAAGGAAGGATATGTGTTTCAAACCCTCACCGTAAAAATTGAGGGGGCAACTGAAAAAGAAAAGACTATTACTAAGACCGTTGAAATGAGAAAGTTGTCGGTTGGCGTGGTGTCTATTTTGCGAAACATCTATTTTGATTTTGAAAAAGCAACCTTTAAAACAGAATCTTATCCGGAGCTAAACAAGTTAGAGACCATGATGAAGCAGAATACCAGTCTTCAAGTGGAAATTGGTGGGCACACCGACAGCGTTGGTGACAACAAGTTCAATTTGGGGTTGTCGCTGCGAAGAGCAAATGCGGTGAAAAGCTTTTTAACGTCCAAAGGAGTTGACACAAGAAGAATCAAAGCGGTTGGATACGGAGAAACCAAACCTTTGGCGAGCAACGATGACGAAGAAGAAGGCCGTCAATTTAACCGAAGGGTGGAATTTAAAGTGCTAGGGAAATAACTTAGCTTGCAGACTTTACTAATTCCATAAACCAAATCAGCATTAAATTGGAAGTTGTACCCTACAAGAACGATCCATCCGGTAAGAAGAAGCAGGTGGCGAAAATGTTCGACACCATCAGTGGCAACTATGATTTCTTAAACCATTTTCTAAGTTTTGGAATAGACATTGGCTGGAGGAAGCAGGCCATTCAATTGTTAGAAAAAAGTAGCCCAAAATTAATTCTCGATGTGGCTACGGGCACGGGGGATTTTGCCATCCATGCGATGAAACTAAATCCCACCCAAGTCATCGGGGTCGATATTTCTGAAGGCATGTTGGAGGTGGGACGAAAGAAACTGGTGGCTAAGAAATTGGATCATGTTATTGAATTGAGAACCGGAGATTCCGAGAATCTGCCCTTTGATAGCAATAAGTTCGATGCCATTATCGTTGCCTTTGGAGTGAGGAACTTTGAAAATTTAAGGCAAGGATTAGCCGAGATGTTGAGAGTTTTAAAACCAGGGGGTAGGGTGGTCATTCTGGAGTTCTCAAAGCCTACCACATGGTACTTTAAGCCTTTGTATCAATTCTATTTTAAGCTTGTTACACCGGCTGTGGGGAAAGTGTTATCCAAAGATTCCGCAGCATATACTTACCTTCCGGATTCAGTGAAGGCTTTTCCGGATGGGGAAGATTTTATTTCGATTTTAGCTGAGTTAGGTTATAAAAATACATCATGCAAGGCGCTAACATTTGGCATCAGCAGTCTCTATTCGGGCGTCAAGTAGCGTTCGCAGTAATTTTACTGTGTTGCTCGGCAACTGCTCAGGCTCAGTTGTTTAGATGGGCGAGGCAGCATAATCCCAACTATGACGAACGGAAATTCAGTTATGGATTTTCAATAGGGATACACACCACCTCCTATGAATTAAAGTATTCTGAACAGTTTGTCACAAAAAAATTTGATACCATTCATTCTGTGCAACCCCAGTTTATACCCGGTTTTTCATTGGGCTTTTTGGTCAATTATCGGCTTAACGAATTTTTCGATTTACGGCTGATGCCCAAGGCCGGGTTCTATTCTCACCGGCTTACTTATTTTTACACCAACCGAACCACTCAATCTCAGTTGATCGAAACCACCATGGTTGAATTTCCAATTTTGGTAAAGTTTAAATCTATGCGCAGGGGCAATGTACGTATGTACATGGTAGGTGGATTTACTCCGGCTATCGAGGCGTCTGGCAAAAATGATGTTGGCAATTCGTTTGGTTCCATACCCATTCTAAAGAGAAATTTGAGTGTGGACGCAGGTATTGGTTTTGATTTTTATTTTCCGTTGTTCAAGTTCTCACCAGAGCTGCGATTCTCCAGAGGGCTCGTTGACATGTTGGGCGATGAAGCAAGTGTCTATAAAGATCCACTAAGCCGATTGAACACCAATACGATTGGGGTCTATCTCATCTTCCAATAGTAGGGATATCCCGTATTTTTATATTTCTGTTTTATTATTTCGAAGAATAGAATGAATTCAAAAAGAATAGCACTGATCACCGGAGGCACCTCAGGAATTGGAGAGGCCACTGCTCGCCTACTTTCGGTAAACAATTTCAAACTTATCCTCACCGGCCGAAGAAACGACCGATTGAAAAAATTGAAGGACGAGCTTGCTCTTAACACAGACGTTGTATCACTGAGCTTTGATGTGCGCGACCGCAGTCAAACAGTCCGAGCAATTGACTCGCTGCCAGGGGAATGGAGAAGTATTGATGTGCTGGTGAACAATGCCGGCAACGCACACGGGCTTGCACCAATCCAAACCGGAGATGTGGACGACTGGGACGCCATGATTGATATCAACGTAAAGGGCTTACTCTATGTGTCTAAACAAGTCATACCGGGTATGATTGAACGAAAGGCCGGCCATATCATCAACATTGGCTCGATTGCCGGCAAAGAAGTGTACCCAAACGGGAATGTGTATTGTGCCAGCAAATTTGCAGTGGACGCACTCACCAACGGCATGCGCATGGATCTCAATCCCTTTGGGATAAAAGTCACCGGCATTCATCCGGGTATGGTGGACACAGAATTTTCTCTCGTTCGATTTAAAGGAGATGCTGAGCGCGCAAAATCTGTGTACCAGGGCTTAACGCCCCTTTACGCAGCAGACATTGCAGATGTTATTCTATTTGCCGTTACCAGGCCCTCTCATGTGGTGATTGCCGACATGGTGGTGCTGCCAACGGCACAAGCCAGTGCTACTGTATTGAAGAGGGAGGGCTAGCCAAACGCAATCTTTTCTATAACACCCATATCCAATTCATGCTTCCCTTCAAATTCAATTATAGCAGGATTCAAGTGCAGGCGAGTGTTTAGGTCGTGCATTTCGGCTATCTTTTCTTTGGTGATAAATTCATCGTGCTTCCCAAGTACTTCAATCACTTCTTTGTTTTGTAGAAGGTGGGTTCCTTTCTCAAAATCCATATCAGGAGGAAAAAGGCCTGCCCACAAAACTAATCGGTCGAATTCCAGTTTGCCGTTCATGACCCATCGTACAGCAGTCGCGGCACCTTGAGAAAAGCCTAGTAAGGTAGTTTTGACGTGGGAGGGAGAGCGTTCTATGGCTAGGATGGAGTCGAGGTAGTTGGTATAATTTTCGATTTCAGCGATTCGATTTTCGCGTGTCATCCAGGTTGCCCCAATGCGACCCGCATTGCCAGACAGATAAAATTTCGACAAACCCTCCGGAGCAATCACACAAATGCCCTTTTCACTGAGAACTTTAAATTTTTGAACAAAATATTGTGCTAACTGACCGTAGCCATGAAGCACCCACCAAATTTGTGTGGTAGATTCATCGATGCGACCTACCTTATAGTAGCGCGCCTGGCAATTAAATGTGCTTGTGAGTTGCTCCATTAATCAAAAGGTAAAAAAAAACCCTGCCGTAAGCAAGGTTCATTTTCTAATGAAATTCTGTTTTATCGCTTAAATCCAAGCGCGCTTCCGCCACATTTTCCGGCCGAACCGTCAAATGTATATTGGATGTAATAGATTCCTGTAGCATTGCATGGATAAGCGATGGCAGATATAAATTGACCGTTGATTTTGCTGGACGCAACTTTATTACGGCCAGAATCAAATAATGTAACTACGATGCCGTCTGTGTTTGCGCCATTTGCACAAAGGTTGATCATGTATTGGGTGCCTTTCGTAAATACGTAGCTGTATTCTACTTTTTCTTTTGAACCACCTTCACCATCTACCTTATAACTTTTCAAAAAGTTAAAGCCAGATGCCAACTTAGGGATACAGGCGTTCGCAAAATTGTCAGGGTTACACTGGCCAATTAAATCAATGGATCCAGCGCTCATGATGAGCAACGATAATGTTATGATAAATGCCTTTTTCATAGGTAGATAGTTCTGTAAAATTAGCCAATTATTTTATTTCTGATCAAATTCGTCAAGTTTCTAATCGCCTCAATATCCTCGTTGGTGACATTGATCGTGGTAGAACTGTTGTCTTTGATAACTGCAACACCATCAATGATTTCCATCGTAGACTCCTTGTACGTATAGGTAATATTGATTTTGTCAAAGGCAACCTTCAATTCGTTCATGTCATTCAATAAAGATGCCATATTTGCATCATCTTTATAGAACGAAAGCAGAAGCACGATTTGTTCTAATATTATTTTCTGTTCGCCTATTTTCTCTTGAAGCTCTTTATTCTTGAGGTCTTTGGCAGCTACCTGGCAGGTAATCTGCATCGCCTCCACCCATCCCCCAATAAGCAGTAGAACACTTAGGTTAGCACGGCTCTGAGTTTGCAAATAATGGTTGATGCTATTAAAATTTTGTGTTGTGATTAACAACAAAGAATCAAGATTTTTGCTGTTTGTCGCCAATCTTCCTATGGTCTCAATATCAAAAAATTGCCCAATATTCAGACCGTCAGCCAGAGATTTGATCGATGAAAGGTATTTAATGCCGTCCTGATTCTGTTCGTAAATGTTGGTATATCCCAAATCAGTACCAAAAACACCCAAATTGAGCGCCTTTTTGTAGTTGCTGTTATATTTTGAGAGATTATCAGGGGTGTTTAGCATGCCCGCATTGTACTTTGTTCCCGATTCCTTTAAAAGAACCGAAATCTCCAGCGGGCTTGGTATCTGTTGAAGGATGCTGTTTATGACCTCTTCATCTATTGTTGGCCCACTCTTGGCAGAATCCAGACTGTTTAGAAATGCTTGTTCATCAGGCTTTTTGCCCGAGCCACAAGCCGTCAAAAAAAGGGCGAGTAGTGCAATCAAAAATACTCTCATAACTTATCAAATTATCTATACAAAATTAAGAATTCAGCCTACGTTACCAAATCTACTTCCTTTTGAAGGGAATCGTGACTTTATTTGGGATATTCACTTTCCCAAATAAATCAATCAGGCTTCTGAGCCATTCAAAGTACAAAGCTATATATAATAACAGGGCCATCATCCAGATCACCAGCAAATTAAACCAATAGGTATCCACGTTAATTCCCGCCAAATTCTTTTGGGGGAGGAAAAAGGCTGTTCTGTAATCCATCACGTTCGATGGATTTGCTTCCTGAAAGATGGGATTAATTTGTTGAATCAATTTTCCTTTGTATTCCAGTAATCGTTCTTTGGTCGTGATGTTTTTGACCAGGTCAGCCAAACTCTCATTGTAGTACTTATTCTTTTCATGGTTAATATTCACACCATTTTTCTCATCGAATGCCATTCTCTTTTCGATCAAAGAAACATTTTCATTATAGATTTTCTGGTAGTATTTTCGGTACTCCTCAAAATAGTTGTTCAATAAGGCACCCACTACCTTTGAATAATTTTTAGGGTCAAGAGCGTTAGAGAGATCGATTTTTTCGAAGCCTATGCGGAACGGTTCGTTCTTCAAATTGTCATCGATGATAGAAAGGTTCATGGTAACCAATTTCTTGAGGGAATCATTTTTTGATTCGAAGTTCTCCAAGACAAACAGATTCCGTTTTTTTAACTCATCGGCCAAATAGGCTGCTTTGAAATCTGCTTTTGCCTCTTCTTTTTCATACTTAAATAGAGTGGCTTCATAATCATTATTCTTGAATTGATAGGTAGCCATGGCTTCGTAGGCCCATCGAGACGTCATTAAATCGGCCACCACTGGTACTTTGCCCTTGGTGGCAATGATTCCATTCAATTTGTCAAAGTTGAAAAGTAGTCCGCTCAAAATCATTTGAGGAATAAGCAAAAGCGGAATCATCACATAAACCGTGACCGCAGAGTTGAAAGCAGATGAAATATTTAAACCCAAAACGTTAGCCAAACAGGATGTGGTGAACAACACAAACCAAAACGCAAAAGTCATCCCGTGGATTTCCAGAATTACATTTCCAATAATTACGAATGTTAAGGTTTGTATAGCCGATAGAAGGAAAAGAATGGCCAGTTTAGAAATCAAATAACTATTCCAACTCAGATTTAAGAACGATTCTCGTTTCAAGATCTTTCGGTCGCGGATAATTTCTTCGGCACTGACCGTCAGGCCCATAAAGAGGGCTACAATAATTGACATCAGAAGGAAGGCCGGGAAATTATCGTTGAAGCGAAATATGTACTCTTTGCCACCCGGTGCACTTTTGTACTTAATGATAAACGCCAGAATTGCTGCCAGCAAAGGCGCCTCCAGTAAATTAATTAACAGGTATTGTTTATTGCTAAGCTTTGATAGAAAATCGCGGGTAGCGAAAATGGCGGTTTGTTTAAATCGACTTGGGATATTGAGCGTGCTGGGTGGCTCTTCTTTTACATCCTCAATACGATTGATTTTGAATCGTTCTTTGTACTTATCATGCCATTGGGGCGGAGTAACCTTGCGCTTGTTGGTGGGCTGACCATACTCATCCACCACTTTGGCCTCGATTATATTAAAGATCTGTTCCGGGTTTACATTTCCACAGGTTTCGCATTGACCGCGATTGCTATCCACCTGATGGGTCGCTTTCTTAAAGTAACTGACCGCTTCAACGGGGGCGCCATAATAGGCCGGATAGCCTCCGGTATCCATAATGATCATCTTGTCGAACATCTTATAGATATCTGAAGATGGCTGGTGTATAACGACAAAAATTAGCTTCCCTTTCAGCGAAAGTTCTTTCAACAGATCTATAACATTTTCCGAGTCGCGAGATGACAGCCCCGAAGTTGGCTCGTCCAAGAAAAGTATCGCTGGTTCTCGAATAAGTTCCAATGCAATATTGAGGCGTTTGCGTTGTCCACCGCTTATTTTTTTATCGAGCACACTGCCTACTGTCAGGTCTTTGCGCTGGTCGAGTCCCAGATTTTCGAGGGTTTCCATCACTCGTTCATGCAGTTGCGCCTCCGTGAAAGTTGCAAAGCATAGTTTGGCATTGTAATACAGATTCTGGTAGACTGTTAATTCTTCGATGAGCAGATCATCTTGCGAGACAAATCCGATTACACCTTGGATCTTGTCTTTCTCATTATGGATATCAAATCCGTTTATTAAAATTTCACCTTTGGAAGGTTTTTCCAAGCCAGCGAGCGTTAGTAGAAGCGTTGTTTTTCCAGCTCCACTAGCACCCATGATGCCGATCAACTTGCCAGGCCCCTCTGCAATCAATACGTCCCGTAGTCCAATGGCTCCGTTGGGGAACTTAAATTCTTCTACGTTTGCATTAAAAGAAAGCTTGGTGGTTTTAATTTCTTCATTGAAGTGCGCCACCAGATCACTATAGTAAAGCGCGTCCCCTGCTTGTGTTTTAATGGTGCTTCCATGCGAAAACAAATACACCCGATTGGACTGCATGATAAATCCATTGAGTATATTTAGTTCTTCACCGAGGTATTTTGTGAAATACATTTCCACACTGCTTACCCGCATAAAAATCAGGTTGCCCGCAATGTGGCCGTGTGTATGCTTTTGAAGTTCTGCGGATTTCTCTGTGCCGCCATTTAAAATAAGGATATCAGAAAAATTCAGCTCCTCAATTTGTTCTGCTGTAATGAATTTTTCAATGAGGTTGTATTCTTTCTGATCGATGTTAAATACAGTCGAAACGGTGTTGATAATTTCGATGCGTTGAGGTGTAAAGTTTTTGTCAGAGCCAATAAGTTCTAACAGCTTAATCAACACCACCACCTTCTGTTTTTGGGTAAGGGTCTTGTTAATTTTCTTACAGATCCCCAGGGTTTTTACGGAGTCCCTAACGGAAGTGAGCTTGTTTTTTTCGTCCTCTCCTGAGCCTTGCTTGCTGTATCCGGAGATATTGTCATATAGCTCAAGGTACTCTTTAATCGAGTCTTGGTCGAGTTCAGTTCTAAAAAAAGTAATTACAAATTGACGCTCGTTTTCAGTCACACCACCGTCTTGTTTGGTGATGATTGCAAAGAGTTGGGTAAGCGCCCTTAGTATTTCTTCACTCATTCCTTAAAAAATATTTTTCCTTTCTGATTACTCAAAGGAACGTAAAAAATAAACCGATTGTGGTTTAGTATGTTTTAAACTCAAAGGGAATTTCAACCAATTCCGAGAACTCTTGGCCTGCCTCTTCCATATCTTCGTCATCATCGTGGAAATACCAAAAAACTTTGATGCCCTTTACCTCTTCGAGTGCCGAAAGTACATCCAAAATTAATTTTGATGAAGCCGTGTTAAAGTATTCCAGTTTTATTGCGAATTCTGTGCTTGAATTAGGGTCTGATGCGTAGGCATTGATCCACTCAATGACTGGCGTGTAGAACTCCGCTGAGTCCTCTGGCAGCGAACGTCCACTAATTTCGAAAATGCCGTTTTTCTTATCCAACAAGATAGTGGGTGTATCTTCTGTCCCTTTTAGATTTAAGATTTCCATGATTGGTTCGTTTTTTAATTTTTTTAATTATTCTTTTTCACGTGAGATATTAACTTTTAGGCAGAAGAAGTCATATTCTGCGTCCATATCGCTAAAGGTGAACTCCAATTTTTCTCCCGACTTTCTTGCCATGTCAACAAACCCTAAGCCCGCACCACCTTTTTCGGATATCTGAGTATTCTTGATGATTTCTTTATACATCTCTTTGAGGCCGTCTTTGTCTTTGCTATTGAGTTCGTTGAGGTTGCTGGTCAACAGCACTGCCTTGCCTTTTAGAATAGGATTGCCAGTTAATACGCAGTACCTTTTGTCGTCTTTGCTGATCATGAAAATCGCGCTTCTACTGACCAGCGATCCAGCTTGCGTACCCTGTTCACTGCTATGTTTAACGATGTTTTGAAGAGCCTCAACCATTACGTTGAACACTTTGCGTTTTATTCCTGAATCTTCTCCTGAAGAATCAAGATTGCGCTCTGCCATGGCCAATATGGACTTGGTTGTTTCCTGGGTGAAATCACCATCATACACCAAGATTAGCTTTTGGGACATCATTGTCCGGTGCAAGTCATAGATAAAATTCATCGTATTTGGGTTTGGATTCGAAATTATCGTTTAATCTAAAAATACTACAATTTAATTCCAATTAGCAACACGTCATCCGTTTGCTTTTGATCTCCTTTCCAGGCCTCCCATTCTGCATCAAAGATTTTGGCCGCTTCGCTCATTGGGTCACGGTGAACCCTTTCAATGATATCCCTTGTCTTTTTTGGACCGAATTTACGTGATTCCGGCCCGCCAAATTGGTCAGGGAATCCATCGGAGCAAAAATAGAAAGAATCACCCTTGCCAAGTTCTAATTTGGTAGTCGTAAAGTTCGTTTGATTTTTATAGATACCGCCACCAATAGGGAATTTATTTCCCTTTATTTCATCCATCACACCACCCTTCATGATGTACAAGGGACGGTGAGCACCAGCATACTCAACCACCCTAGTCTCTGTATTGATGCGACAAAGTGCGATATCCATTCCATCTTTTGTTGCGGAATCTTCCTGGTCTTGGCGGAGTGTTTGAGTTACCCCTTCATCCAACAGATCTAATATCTTTCCAGGATCAGTGATTTTCCTGCTTCGCACGATATCGTTCAGCAGGAAATAGCCAATCAGAGAAAGGAGGGCTCCCGGAACGCCATGACCTGTACAATCTACAGCAGCTATAAACAAATCATCTTTAATCTGAACAAACCACGGGAAGTCTCCACTTACAACATCTCTTGGTTTATAGAGTACAAAAGAATCAGGCAATGTCCTATTTACTAATCTGGTATTTGGCAAAATTGCGTTCTGTATACGTTTTGCATAATTGATAGAGTCGTTGATTTTCTTGTTTTTATTTTGAATCTCAAGCTCGATTTCTTTTCGATCGGTAATATCATGCGACACCAAGAGAACTGACTCGATGTTTTCAAGGTCATCATACTCGGGTATGGCGTTTACTTGCATTATTCGTTTTCCCATTTCAGATGGAAAATCCATTTCGGTTGAAATCTTGTCATTTGTTGAATTTACTTGTTCAAAAATAGAGAGCCACTGCTCCAAAATCCCAGACTCTAAGTCTGCTTCCATTATCTTTTTGTTAATGAATCGTTCAGGCGATTTACCGGTATAATTTTCAATCGTTGGGTTGATGTAGGAAATAGCATCATTCTCCAGGCGGGTAATGATATCAAGCGAATTTTCTGACAATGCTTGCATCTTACTGCGCATACGTTGCTCTTGTTCGGCTAACCTGCGCTCTGTGATATCGCGGGAGTTGAGAATAAAACCATGGATAGCCGGATTCGCCATAAAATTGGTACCTGTAGCTTCCAACCAAATATACTTGCCGTCTTTTGTCTTGTATTCAAGTTGTACCGTTAATTTTTCATCAGGATTTTCACGCAATTGATCAAACAAACCTTTTGCTACCTCCAGACTATCGGGGTGAACACGATTCAAATCACTTTGCCCTTGTAGTTCTTTTTGAGAATATCCTAAAATGGTTTCAACGGAAGGTGATATGTAGCGAATTCGCCCATCTTCTTCGTAGATGGTAATTACTTCCGAGGCATTTTCGAGAAGTAACTGCATTCGATTTTGAGTGCGATTTACTTCTTCAATTTGTTCTTCGAGCTTGATATTCGACCTTTGTAATTCTTCTTGCGTGGCCCGCATTTCCTCTGCATTTTGGCGGAGTACTTCTTGTTTTTCCGTCAACTCGCTGCTCAATGCTTGCGATTCACTCAAGAGCCGTCTTGTACGCTCATTGACTTTTATATTGAAGATGGTTCGGGCCAATATCAAACTTAGTTCTTGAACAAATTTTACTTGTGAGGAATCAAACTTCTTAAGGCCTGCAAATTCCACAACTCCGTACACCTCCTCATTGGTAATCAATGGTACAATAAGAATGCAGTTGGGTTTTTGATCACCGAGAATACCAGATGTCAGCGTTACGTATTCACTAGGTATTTCGGTGCGGAGAATGTAATCTTTCTCAGCAGCCGCTTCTCCGACTAAACCTTCTGCAAAACGGAAAGATTTTTTTAGATACTTTTTTCGATTGTAGGCAAAGCTCGCGCGAATTTCAATGCTTTTCTCTTTTTTTTCGTCACTGACAACATAGAAAGCACCCTGTACGGCTCCAATCTTCTCGATGATGAACTGAATAACATCGTCACCCAGACCATCCAACGTATCGTGCATCCTTAAGATCTCCGCTACCTCCGCTACCCCTCTCACAATCCAGTTGCGCTCGTTATCTTTTCTTTCATTTTCAATCAAATTCTCTCGCATGTTTAATAGCGAAAGGCCGAGCGTATCATTTTCACTGGCAGGCTGATAGGCGGCATTAAATTGTCCTTCTCCAACCAAGCGTGCAAATTGGGCACTCCCTTTTAATGTCTGGACAAGGCCATCCACCTTAGTGGCCATTTGGCCAAACTCATCGCTGCTAGCCGCTTCAATTTTATCGGGAAGAACACCTTGCGAAACCAAATCTAGGGTGTCGCGCATTGAAATAAGTGGCATTGTAAGTGAGCGTGCAAATAGAACTGAAATGGCGGCTGCCAGTAGCACAATAACCAATCCACCCATCCAGTAGATATTAGCAAGCGCTCCCCCTTGCCCATTGATTTCGTTGGTGTCTATTTTTACAACAAGAGCCCAAGGCGAATTTTCAATTTTGCGATAAGCAACATACACTTCCTGATGGCGGTAGTCACGACCGGTGGCAAAGCCATTTTTACCTTCCAGCGCCAGGCTAATCTCTTTCACTTCGTTTTCATTCTCAGAATAAAATTTAAAAAAGGCTCCGGGGTCGTTTCTCAATGGGCTGGCTAGGATGATTTTCCGGGTCACCAAATCTTTGTATCCAATAAAAGATTCACCAGTAGCCCCAAGACCGTTTGTATCTTGTAATGACTTAAATAGCGGATTTAAATCAATCTTAAAAATTAACAGATTCCCGTGAAGAGGTGCTCCTGCAAACATCATGTATGAATCCGAGGATTTGTTCACGGTATCTTTTTTAACAGAGCTGTAGTAGATGTTGCTTGCTGCATTTGAGAAAAAAGAGCCATCGGGATCGGGGAAGTTTCCTTTTTGCGTGTTTGCAGAGACTAGGATCGTTCCACTACTATTAGAAACAAACAACTCTTCAAATCCATAGGTTTCCTTTGCCTTTGTAAGAGTAGATCGAAGTGAATCTGGCGAAGAACTGAGTAAGTTTTTTATTTCGGGGGAATTCTGAAGAAAATTAACCGTGCTGGCTATGTGGGCGAAATAGTGGCTAAGTTGAGCTGATTTATTGTCGGCAATGACTGACAAATTAGTGTGAAGCTTTTCTTCCGAATTTTTTACGTTGATATGGTAAGTAAACAGGGAGATCGCCAACACACTCACCAACGAAATGGCGACAATGAGGATGGTGATCTTTGTGCTAATTTTTATGTTTTTAAACATAACCTTTTTACGGTTTAGTAGTACGTTAAATCTGTTCTGCTAAAAGTGCAGCCATTTGTTCTGCCTCTTTTTGGCTATTGCCGGTCAGGTTTGAAAATGTTGCTATTTCCAAAACAGCCGCAACCACTTCTTCCTTTTTTATTGGGATAATCAGAATGTATTTTGGAGCGGCCATTCCCAGTCCGCTAACGATCGCATGGGTGTAACCTTCGGGCAGCTCGTCAAGAAGCATACTTTTTCCAGTTGCCGCGCATTGCCCTACCAAGCCTTCACCAAATTCATAGACAACTGGGTCGCCTTCAAGCGGTACAGCAAACGCACTTTTCATTTCTACAACGCGTTTGCCTTCCCTTTCTTTTACAAGATAAAATGCACCTTGTCCCGCATTGAGTGCCTTGCAAATCTGATTGATTCCTATCTGATACAGTTGACCAGAAGTGGCACCTTTGAGGGCTTTGGTGAATGCTAGTGTATCAAACGATGATTGCTCGGTGGTTTCTCCCTTTGAGGTTGCCGAGGTTTCTGTCTTCTTCTCCTTAAAGACAACAATTTCCTTTTTTGCCTTATGGGTGGTATTGATGGCGAAAATTCCGAGCCCGAAAGTGACAACAAGCGTGATAAATAATTTTGTATAGACGAGTGTTTCCAACCCATTAGAGGTCATTCCGCCTTTGGTAACAAGATCATGAGGAAGTGTCACCAACACAAAGGCAGATGAAACCAAACCAACATAAAAAAGTGCAGAAAGCAACAAGCTTAATTTGCCTGGATCTTTTAACGTTTGAAGGAGCCTTTCCATATTATTTAGTGTAGTGCTTATCTAGTTCTTTCAAAAATTCAACGATCTCATCAATTTTTAATGTGTGATCGATTTTAGTAAGTGCAAGTGCGGCCTTGGGCATCGTATCAATCATGCATTCCGTAGGTTCTTGTACAATTGTCAATCCGCCTTTGTCCTTGATGTGTTTCATTCCTAGTCCACCGTCTCTGTTGGCGCCCGAAAGTAAAACTCCAATGAGTTTGTCCCGATATACATAGGCAGCTGTTCCTAGTGTGATGTCGATGGCGGGTCGTGAATTATTTACCATTTCCTCGGTAGACATCGAAAAGTGATTGCCAAGCTCTACCGACATATGGTAGTTGGAGGGGGCAAGGTATACCACTCCCTTTTTGATTGACTCTTTGTCTACCGGTTCTACTACTTGTACCACACTTTTTATTGATAAGGCCTCGACAAATCCATTGCGCACATGTTTCAATCTGTGCATACACATGATAATGGGCAGAGGAAAAGTTTTCGGAAGCTGAGCCAGAATTTTCACAATTCCCTGAAAACTCCCTGCTGACCCTCCAATCACCACTGCCTTGTAGCTATTATTTAAGTTATACTTGTCCATGGCAGCAGTTTCCCTAATCCTTTATCTTCTTGTAAACTTTTTCCTCGTTGTTTACCACTAAAAATTTGCTTGCCACATCGCACCAGATCAATGACTCTTTGGAGCCAATTGCCAGGTATCCGTATTTGAATAAACTCTCGTGGAATTTTTTTAGTACTTCGTTTTGTAGTGACTGATTAAAATAAATCATCACGTTTCGGCACAAAACCAAATCGAACTTGTTAAAGATCTCCCCTTTCACCAAATCGTGTTTCCGAAAAGACACGTTTTGCATCAGTTCTTTGTCGAAAACTGCTTTCCCGTTTTCTTCCTTGTAATATTCCTTCAAGCTTTTTTTACCCTCGTAGCGTATGTAATTCTTTTCATTCAACTCCATGTTTTTTATGGGGTAGGTAGCTGCTTTTGCCTTTTCCAGAATGTTCACATCCAGGTCACTTGCAAATAGTTGAACGTCTTGATGAATGCCCATTTCTTTGAGCAGGATCGCCATCGAAAGCACTTCCTCGCCCGATGAGCAGCCAGCGTGCCAGATCTTAAAGGTTTTGTGGTTTAACAGAATTCCCGGAATGATTTCGTCACGCATGATTCGCCAAAACCCCGGATCACGGAACATCTCGGTTACGTTGACGGTCAGTTCATCCAAAAATTCTTCGATAAAGGAGGGCTGGTCACTCAACTTTTTGAGCAGAGATTCTATAGTCAGGTTCTTCAACTCCAGAATACGCAGCATTCGTCTCTTAAAGGAGGACATCGCATAATTCCGGAAATCATACCCGTATTTTCCCTGAACAAGCTCAGTGATCTTTTTTAAGTCTGCTATGTCAATATCTTGTACCACTTTGGTCGTATTAGCTATTCTTCAAAGAAAAGCAAAAATAGGTTTTCAATTGTCGCTTAGTGGTCTTATTCTGGAAGAAATCTTACACGGGTTAAATCCTCCCCTAAGGGGGCTAAAACACGATAAAGTTATTAATACCAAACGGGGTCACTAATTTTTTTTATGGCCAAATTATTAATTATGAGTCACTTACCAATCAACGAAAGAATTTTATCAGTTTCCGGTTTCACCATTTCAAGGTTTCGAGACCAATTCTTAGTCAGTTTTTTGAGGCAAAATGGCTGACATAGCTCTACTTGCTATCCGAATGCGTCTTTGGAAAACCCAAAGGGTAGTAAGGAGGCCGCGCTTGAACACTTCACCCACTCATCGGGTTTAGCCAATAAAACAATCTGGATAGCTGCCTTCTGCCGGTGTTCATATTCCAACATCACCTGCCGGCACGCACCACATGAGGCGGCAGGAGTGAGTTCTTTGTGGTTTTTCTTGTGGGCAATGATGGCCATCTTAACAATTCGTTTATCGGGGTGCTGCAAAGCGGCTGCGTAAAGGGCTACCCGCTCGGCGCACATGCAAAGAGGGTAGGAGGCATTTTCCTGATTGGCACCCACCACAATGGTATCGTCTTCCAGGATAAGCGCAGCCCCCACACAAAACTTGGAGTAAGGCGCATACGAATGGGCGGTGGCTTCTTTGGCTTTATGAATCAGGTATTTCGATTCACTATCTAGCTCCTCAATGCTTTCGAAAGTTTCAAAGTCCTTCATAATACTTTGGTTGTGTGTTAAATATAGCGAAGCCAACGACAGTTTAGAAACGTTTGGCGAAATTAGTTTACTTTAGGAACTGGTTAAATAATACTGTCTCCTATGTGGTCTAAAACAATTCTGATTCTGGGCGCTGGCCGCTCCTCCGGTTCATTGATTAACTATCTGTTAAAGATTGGAATGACAAACAACTGGCAAATAGTTGTCGGAGATGTTGACGTAAAAGCTGCGGCTCAGCCAATTGGAAATGCGGGCAATGGCGTTCCCGTTTCTTTTGATATCACCGATGAACCTTCAAGTCGCAACACGATTGCTTCTGCAGATATTGTTGTTTCGCTGATCCCCGCAAATCTTCATCCCCTCGTGGCAAAGATTTGTTTAGCCGAGCGCAAACATTTGTTAACAGCCAGTTATGTATCTGACGAAATGAAGTCTCTTCACATCGAGGCAA
>Ga0068876_10000132_pt1 | contig 58304 bp, 55 predicted proteins | sample NOAtaG_6_FD_66442 | JGI IMG/M metagenome (GOLD analysis project Ga0068876, IMG submission 66442) | Freshwater lake microbial communities from Lake Erie, under a cyanobacterial bloom - NOAA_Erie_Diel5S_2200h metaG | ecosystem: Environmental > Aquatic > Freshwater > Lake | place: USA: Ohio, Lake...
CAGATTAAATCGCAGGACTAAAAAGTACTCCAAATGTATTGTGATGCTGGAGCTATCAGTTTATATTCTCCTGTTTTTTAAAAACTTCGGATATCTCATCAACTGCTTCTAGGCAATGCCCGCAATATAATCTTCAGCACTATTGATGATAAAACCAAATCTGTGATAAAATATGCAAGTATGAGCGATTTTTTATCAGATGGAATATCTATACAACAGGCTAAAAAATTGGCTATGATACATCTATTTCATCAGGGTATGATTCCGAATTTCAATTTTCTTATGAATGATAGAAGTGTGATGATAGCTCCTGACGAGCCCGTTCTTGGAAGATTTGATATCAAATTCTCGGACGTTGAAAATGGTAAAAAAACAGAAAATAAACTATTTTTGAAAATTGATTCTTTTTTATCAGTTGCTCCTACAGATGATCTTACGCAGATCGCTAAGAAAATACATGTGGATGCTACAATACCAATGAATTTTGCTAAGCGGCCAGACGGGAGTTTTTATATAACTGCAGAGCCAGGCAAGATATCAATCACTAGTGAAGATTGCCTAGAATCTTCAAAAGTTATGGTGGACAACAGGATGATTTTAAAAGCCATAGGATGGACAATCCAGAATGATGAAAAATTTGCTAAAAAAAGCATAATTTTATCCTGCTCTAAGATATCTAGGAATAGCTATAATATCGAGCTTACTCCTGCAGCAAAGTATCTAGCTAGCGCTGCGATGCTAGTGGCAAGCTATCTTCTTTTAACCCCATTTAGTACCACTCTTGGCGTAACTATCTGCACAGCTGCTGTAGCTGCATTAGTGCATACTGCGGTTAAAAGCTGCGGCAATATTGACCGAATAGCTTTTAAAAGCCCTGCCGATAGCTGTTTAGGTAAGTAAAGTGAAATATAGCGATATATATAGTGGTTTAAAATAATATAGTAAGGTGGGGCAAAGCCCATGCCGAGCCCTCTAGGCATGGGCTTTGCCCATCTATGCCTTCAATCGCTTTCGCTCAAAATTCAGCACTTTCATTGGCAAACACAAGCAGTATATACGTCATAATACTAATTCATCCTTCGGCGATGAGCAATGGCTACAGTGAGCTCTTTAGCTCTATTTGAATCCATCTGTGCCAATATTGGTGCTAATTTTGCTTCTTTCATGTTGTCAGCTACTTCAACAAGGATAGTCATTTGTAATTCATCAAAGATTCGAGCGGCATCTTTAGGTTTCATATTTTCATAAATTCTCACTAAGCTGATAGTTTTTTGCTGCTCACGTTTATCATATTCTTGTAAGATTTCGCTAACTTTTTTCTGCAATTCGTTAAGTTGTACTAGCTTAGCTTCTAAGCTTTTTTCAATCATCAATAACGAATTCTCCCGAAATGCCATTTCCTTTTCTCGGTTGTCTAGCTCGCCTCTTCTTTTTGCTAATTCTTGTAAAAGTTTTATTTCTTCTTCGCTAATGTTTTGTTTAACATTAGTAGAATCTTGGATTATAGGTTGCCATCCTTCATCGCTCGATTCTTCTTCGAAATCTTTGTTATCAGCTTCTTTTTTCTCTTCATGTTCAGTGCTTGGCGGGGATCCTTCTTTTGCTGAAGATTTTTCACCTTCATCAGGCTTGGTTTTAACAGCTTCTGGCGATTCCTTTGCCTCTTTAGCTTCAGTTTTTTCTTCTGCTTGCAATTCTGCTATCAGGGCTATTGTTTTTTGGTCGGTTACAATATTAAAAGCTCGCAGCGTAAAGTTTACACTTAGAAAAATTATTAAATAAGGTAACAACCGAAACATAGCTTATCCTCTAGCTTGGCGTGCCATTTTTATTGCAGATAGCAAATCCTTACGACTTTTAGAGAAAACTTCGCGAGATTCGCGTAGCACATCATCACGGATTATATAATCAGCCTCTTTAGTAATGGGTTCTTCTAGGGAAGGATTTCCTATCCGCTGCAACATCTTGTCTAAACGTTCACGATTTGGAGATTGGATGGCAGGGTTTGCATTATTGTTGCTATTCGAAGTAGCGAAATTATTATTATACTGGGTAGCGGTTTGCCTTGCAGTGCTAATTGCTCTTTCAAGGCGATCTGCTAGCCGTGCCGAAGTTTCGGTCATAAAAGCTAAATCTTCTATTAGCTCCCCCGCCTTGTTAACGTATGATTGCAATTCTTGCGAAGAATTTGCTGACATAGTCTTTAAATCAGCAATACTTTTATGAGTTTTAATAATAGCGACATCAAAAGTTTTTACTAATTCAGAAATATCTTTACGGCTGTCGCGTAATTCCATTATTTTAGCATTAAGCTTCCAACAAAAAAAGATAGTAGTTATTAGTAAGCTAATAACTATAATTTCAACTATGTAACCCATATTTCCCCCATTTATTTATTACTCTCGCCAATAAAGATATTATTCAATTTAACTGCTATATAATCATCAATTTTTCCTAATTGTCCCTGCGCAATTAATGCTCCATTCAATTTTATATTTACAGGAGATGTTGGAGGTATATCAAGAACTATAGTGCTGCCGACTTTGAATTTAGTAAAATCATGCACAGTTGCCGTCCTCCCACCGAATACTGCTTCTATTTCAGCGGTAGTTTTTTTTATCTCCCCTTCTAAGAATCGATTCCATATTGGATCTTTCCCACCTCTTTCATCAATAAATGATTTGCCAAGTATTTTTTTAACAGGTTCTATTGTGGGGTAAGGCAGAACTATTGTGAGTTCTCCAGATCTATTGCCAACGATTACGTTTAAGGTCAGCACATTACACACATCTTCAGGCCTAACTATCATAGCAAATTTATAATTAGTCTCCGTGCGTTCTATTTGAAAAGAAATAGGGGCGATTGGTTCAAACGCTTTACTTAAATCCTCAAGCACTACATCAAATATATTGCGGATAATGCCCAGTTCGATCGAGGTAAAAGCCCTCTCTTCAAAATGCATCTTTTGTTGAACTTTGCGCCCGCCAAATAGAATATCTACGCAAGAATATACCAAATCTGCGTTGCCTATTATCAAGCCAAAATGATCCCACTCGATGGCTTTAAATACGGATAGCACAGAGGATTGTGCATATTTTTGCATTATGTCATCGAATTTATATGTGGAATTATCAGCAATTTCAACATCTACAGTGTATGAAGTAAAATTACGCAATGAGTTGCTATTTTCTCGCACAAAACGATCATACACCACTTCCAGCATAGGAAGGCGAACTTTTGACTGCGAAACTTTATCCAATAATACATGGACACCACTTGTATGAACTTCTTGCTCTACCGCTTCCATAAATCATTGTACCAATACATCTTTAAACAAAATATCGCTAACTTGCGCGGGGTAAACAACCTTATTTATACGCAATAAAATCTCTTCACGCAGTCTGTATAACCCCACAGAACCTTGCAAATCTATCGGCCGCAATTCCCGCAAGTATAATTGCAAAGCATCTTGAATTTTAGGCATAAGTTCGTCCAATGCTTTAATATCCGCTGCTTTCGTTACTTCTAAAGTAAGCCTTAACTTTAAAAAGCTAACACCTTTACCATTAGTATTTAGGTTCACAATTATTTCATCCATATCATAAAAAACTGTTTTTACGGCTGCTTCTTTAGGCTTCTCTTCTTCTCCTTCTGGCTTCTTTTTTTTCTTAGTCATTATATATGCGCCGACACCACCGCAAATGCTAAGTGCTATTAGTAAAATTATTATCAATGTTTTTTTTGTTTTCTTCTTAGCACCCGTTTGCCCATCATCTGGGGCAGGTTCTAAATTTACTTCATTGGTATTAGTTATTTCTTCAGCCATGGTAAAATTAACAATCTATTAATTTGTTACTTAACGAGGATGACATATATAATCAAGCTGAACAATAAAAATTATCGATAATGTATTAAGTAATTGACATAAAAATCGAAAACAGTTAGTTTGGGGCGGATTTATTTTTTAAGGTCTTGTATATTATAATGAGGAAGATTAGTTTTATACTGCTGTTGTTTTTAGTTACTATCTCTTCTGTTTACTTTTCATATAAGCATCTCAGGAACAAAGATATTATCCCAGATGGTTTTACCTTCAAAGAAACTCAAGCTGTGGCTCTCAAAGATGTAAAAATCTATGTAATAAGCTTAGAAAATGCTCGCGATAGATATCGTCTTATAGCTTCTTCATTGGAAAATAATAACTTAGAATGGATAAAGTTTGATGCAATTAATGGGCTTCATTTAAATATAACAAACGAAGAAGGCGTTACTTTTAGCGGAGAAGATCTTAAAAATAAGAAATTTATATTAATCAGAGGGAAAAAATATACTATTCATTGCCCCTCAGGGGAAATTTTTTATACCGTTCCTGATAAAGGGGATATACTATCTGCTGGTGAATTCGGTTGTTATTGCAGTCATCGCGGTGTTTGGAATGAAGTAATAAAAAATAAGCATAAACATGTTTTAGTTATGGAAGATGATATAGTATTATCTCAATATTTTAATACCAAATATTCATACTTTATACAACTATTAAATAATCTGCCAGCAGATTACTCATTGCTTTATTTAATATATGAATATATCCCACCTAAATTCACTAAAATAATCAATAATAGCTATGTTATGAAGATAAAAAATAATTCACGGCCAATGTGGTTTGCTTCCGCATATATGTTAAGTAATCATGGGGCAAATGCATTGTATAAGTATTCTAAATATTTTACATTTCCAGTTGATCTAGTTATTGGATATGGGAATAAAAACGAAGGCTTTGAAAGTTACGTTGTTAGTAGCCAAAAGTATGCTCTTATGCACTCTGTTACTGCGGACTCTGCCTTAGATGAAATGGGCAGAGACACTACTTATTAAGCAAAGTTGATTATATGAGTAAATTACAGTTAATAAAGCAAATTTTAAGCGCAACCTTGGTTGTTATTGCAGTTATAGCGAGTATCCTAATATATCACTCTAATAGAAAAAAACTTAAATTTCTGTTAACTGATAGTTATAGCTTTCACCATGCCAATGAAAGAAGTGATCGTATAATAAATGAGATATTAAACACTCTTTCAACTCAGGAAGCTAATGATTTGTTTGGAATTGATAATAAAATTTCTCAAGTAATAATTGAAGAATCATCTTCCTCAGTGCAAAAAAGTAATGCTTATAAAAAATTAGCTATAAACAATTACAAACAAGGTGATGTAATTAATTTATGGAAAGCTATTTTAAATATGTCCGCAGCATTAGATGCTTCATATTCTTCTAAAAATGTAGAATTGCTTGCTGAAATGCTTAACTTTAAAAAGGATATAAATATTTTATCTAAGTTAGGGAAGCAAAGTGAGTTACAATTATTAAAAGAAGCTATTGCTAAAGCCGATAATGATATTACTAAAACATTACTGTCTATAAGAATAGCTTGGATATTAACGCACGGTAAGGCTTCTGCTGATGATAGGCAACATTTCCCTAATATGATTGAAGCACTGAAATTTAAAAAGCAAGCGTTAAATATGCTTAGCCTAAATCTCTCTATGGGAAATAGGCATCTTGTTGATATTCTTCTAGTAATTGATGATGGATATGCCCCGCACGCTGCAGTTACGATCTCTTCAATTTTACTTAATGCGCTACCTGAAACAAGTTACAGTTTTCACATTTTATCTGACCCTGAAAAACCAATAAGTGATTTTTGGAAAAGTAATATTACTAAATTAGCAGAAATACATCCAGCTAAGTTTGAGTTTATAAATTTCCCTAACGAGATAATCGAGCAGCAACCTATTGTTATTAAGTCAAAAATCTTCTCTCTTGATTCTCATCACCAAAAAAATGCTAAAAAAGAATCAATTCCATCTTGGCCTAAATTAATAGCATATCGTTTATTTATTGATAAAGTATTTCCTGATTTAGATAAGATATTATATCTTGATGCGGATACAATAGTTAACGTTGACCTGGCGCAATTGTTTAATAAGAATCTGGATGGATACTACTTAGCAGCTGGGGCTGATTTTATGTCTTTCGTTAAATGGGCCAACGGTCTTACAAAATGTAGTGGTGAAAGAATATCATTTTATTTTAATAGCGGGGTATTACTGTTTAACCTTAAAGAATTACGCGAAAATAATTTTATTTCTAAGGTGCAAGAATTATTGCACACTACTCCATGCAAGTTAGAATTTTTTGATCAGGATGTACTTAATATTATTGCTAAGGATAAAACCCTGCGACTTGCGAATGGATGGAATTTCCCTGATGCCGTGAACTATCGTCATGAATTTTACCTTGATGGAAAAATAACCCCATTTATAAATCACATGTATAGAGAAATCACCGAAGAAAAAGTAACCAAACCATGGAAGCAAAAAAATGCTCAGCAACTTTGGAAAGAACGTAAATTTGAGCAAATACACCCTACTTTTTGGCCATATTGGGCTTATCTAGATTTAGTTGAAGATGTAATTAATTATAAAGAGATGCCGAATTAATATCAAAAATCAAACAAAAACTTCCCTCCACCTCTGCTAGTTCTGCATCTGTATTATATAGAAAAGGGTGGTTTTGTGAACCATGCCCGATATACTGTGTTTTATAAACGGGGATAGCTATCGAGTTAGCAAAGCGTTCAAGCGCATAGGTAATTTGATCTTTATCATTTTCATTGGCGCCTGCATGAAAATCCCCTAGAATAATTGCTTTTGCCTTAATAAATGCGCCAGCTTGGTGCAGATGGTTTAGCATTCGGTCAATTTTATAACCTTGCTCATTTATATCTTCTAGAATAATTATTTTATCTTGCGCCTGCACCTCCCAAGGTGTGCCAGTTAATGATTCTATAATTGCTAAATTTCCCCCAGTCACCTTGCCTTTAATGCTTTTTTCATTAAAGGCTGCTTTATTCATTGGCAGTATATTAGTTAATTGCAAGCAATAATTATTTGAGTTAATTAGCGCAATTAGTTTTCGCAAACTTTCTTCGTTCAAGTTGCCATTAGCCAAGGTATTCATTTGGCGGAAAACCATGCTATGAACAGTTTGCCATCCCCATTCTTGGCTTAAGAATAAGTGCAATGCCGTTATGTCACTAAACCCTAAAAAGATTTTGGCCTTTGTAGCAGGAATTGCTTCCATTTGCGCCAAATATGGTAGCAGGCGGGCACTACCATATCCGCCGCGGATAGCCCAAATTATCTCTGCATCTCCCAACAATGCGTCTTTTAAATCAGCAAACCGCTCTTCATCTGTGTTTGCATGATAAGGCTCTACATCAGCTAATATTTCCTCTTTAAAAATGAAAGGATTAGGCATATATTGGGCAGCAACAGTTAACGCTTGCCGTACATCTTCTGCAGCGTTCTTTGAATCACTCATCATACCAGCAGGTGCTACTAACCTTATTTTTTTCATGGCATAATACGTTAAATATGGGAAAATATATCTGCCTCTAGCCAGCCTGATAAGTCAAGCTTAACTCGCGCTGGAATGAATTGAAAACAGCTATTTGCCAAGGCAGTTCTTCCTTCTCTTGTTAGCATTTCATCAAGCCGTTGTTTAATTTTATGTAAATATAACACGTCTGAGGCAGCATAATCAATTTGATCCTGAGTTAAAATAGATGCTCCCCAATCAGAGGTGCGGCACTGTTTTGAGATTTTAATGCCTAGCACTTCATTGCACAGATCTTTTAAAGAATGCTGGTCTGTATAAGTGCGGCACAGTTTGGAAGCTATTTTTGTGCAATAAATATTATTAATTTCGATTTTTAGATAATGCTGTATGATTGCCACATCAAACCGAGCAAAGTGAAAAATTTTAATTATATTGGGATTGCTAAGCAGTTTGCGCAAATTAGGGCAAGCATAGTTTGCTTGCGGAAAATGCACAACATGCGCTTGTCCAAGCCCATCCGAAAGCTGTATTACGCATAGCCTGTCGCGGAAATTATTAAGCCCCATCGCTTCAGTATCTATAGCAATGCTTTGAGCTTGCAAATAAATATCTTCGGGCAAATCATATTGATGATAAAATGTAGAAATAACGGCCTCTCGTTCTATTGATTCTTCAAGTTTGTCGAGTATATATTACTAAAACGCCCCATAGTTGGCAATTATAAATTACGCGCCAAATGCTGATAAGGATCATAAAAACTAGAAAAAGATTTATTAGCTGCGTCAGCTACAAAATATGATTCTAGGTCAATAGTAAAACGCCGCAGTAAATTTATTAATTCCCCTTCCACATCTTCGATTTTTATGGGGATATTTTTAACTTCAGCTACTTCCTTAATTCCTGATAATCTGAGGAAGGCAAAATCAATGTTTGAATAATTACAATTTTTAAAATAGCCGCCATTTGCTAATAACCACCCTTCGATTGGCAGTTGGGGGGCTAGCCCTAGGGTTACCTCTTTCTTGTCTGGCAGTTGGCCTGTTTTATAATCGATTACCAAAGCATTACTATTATTAAACAACAAAATGCGATCGGCTGTCGCTTGGATATTAACTCTATAATCATCAGCTAAAACTAAATATTTTTTACCAGTAATTTCATGATATGATTTATAACCTCTTCGGCTTGCCTGCAAATCAACCTCGTATTCCCATAACCACTTAGCTATCCGCGCAATCCTTGTTGGCCACGAAGTTTTTTCTTCAAATGTATTATGGTATTTGAAAGCCTCTTTATAAAAAACATTAGAAAAGTGTTCGACGAAATCTTGGTATGACATGCTGGCATTATTGGGTAAAGTTTCAGCTATTGCTTCATGCAAAATTATACCGAAATTTTTGGAGGATAAATCTGCTTGTAACTTATCTAATGGTTTTAACTTCAAGATATAATGCGCATAAAAATGGTATGGGTTGTTAATAAGCTCAGCTACAGCTTTGGCAGAATAACTTATAGGCCGAACATTCAACGGTGGGCATGGTGCTAGTCTATCTTGCTTTTTGAAATTTTGTGGGAATTCATTAATTTTTTGCAGCCATTGTAGATAATTTTCTTTTTCACCATCAGAAGCATCTTGTTGGAATTTCTGTTTATATAGCTGCAATCTCTCTAGGAATATACTTGGTTGGCATGCTTCTTTATTTACAGTTTTTGCATAAGTTAAATAACATTGTTTCCGCGCTAGTAAATTTAAAAAATCCAAGTTTTGCTCATGTAAATTTACTTCACCTAAAGGTAACCCTAGTTTTGCACGTTGGCTTGCAGATATAAGGTTGCTATGCGGGCTAGAACTTGGAAATATATTCTGGTTTAAGCCGCAAAAAATTACCACATCTAAATCAAGGAACTTAGCCTCAATAGAGGTTACTAACTTTACGTTAGGGTGATATTTATAATTTTGCCGCAATTTGTTACTGGCTAATAATCTATAAAGCCAAGATGCATATTCATGGCCAGCAATAGGGAAATTATTACCATAAGCTAATATCTGCTGAGAAATTTCTTCAAATATATCCACAACATCGCTAGGTAAATCCTTAACAAAATGCAAAAATAATTGACGATGCCTTGAGTATTTCACGGCTAGTGGCTTAGAGTTATTCATCAATACATTATGTAATTCTTTAAGCTGCTCAACAAGCTCCTGTAATTCTGGAAATTTTTTAAGGTGATCAAAGCTGCGTGCTAATTGCGGCCGCAGCGCCTCTATTTCTAATTCTGCGGTTATGGCAAAGTCAATGTGCGGATTTTTCAAAATACTCAGTAGTAAACTTGGTGAAAAATTTTTACTTAAAGCCAGTTCGAGTAAGTTGTAGAACAGCTGCAATGACTTGAATTGTAATAAATTAAGTGCGGTAGAGATTTCTGGTATTATATGCCATTTTTTTAAAGCAATAGTTACTTGTTGCCTTAATTTCTCATCTTCGCAAACAATGGCCATGCTAGGAGTGTTTTTAGCGCTTAATTTATCTTTAGTTATTAATGCTACCAACTGTGCTTCTTGCGTTTGATTTTCGCAAACTAAAACCTTAGCATTGACCAGAAGCTGCATATCAAGCCCGCGCCAAAAAGGTACTTCTTTCGATGTTTGATTAATTTCCTTAAATTCTTTGCCTTCCGCTATAGTTAAAACAGAGTTTATCGGCACGTTTAGCTTTGCTAAAATTGTGTGGTATGCTTCTTGCGAAGGGCATTTATTTTCACTTAAGCCATAAAAAATAAGTAAAGAGTTCTGGTATTCTTGTAATTTTTTTATCAATCGTAAAGTAACTGCGGAAATATTGCTTGGCGCAACTAAAATTAGGTTAGCATTGTTATTAGCTTTAAAGCTAGCTTTAGCAAGGTAATCGATGGCTTGAAGGCGCGCTTGCTGTTTTAATGAAAAATTTTTAGCACTTAAGTTGCTGATGATTTTTTTTAATAAGGCGGCTAGCTCTGAATCTTCTATGGAATCCAATAAATTTTCATTTCCAACATAAGTATAGAACTCTACCAGAAATTTTTTTATTTCATTTATGTAATGCCAATTGATCCCTTTGTTTCCCATAGCGTTGGCGATTAAAAAATCAAGAGCAATAGGGCTTATTTCTGGATTAATAGCAAAGTTCAAGTCTTGCATCAATGGTGCAAAATATAATAAGTTATTATGCAATTCGCTATAGGTTAAAATACGTGGCATTACAGCTATATTTTTACCATGAATTTGCAATAATTTATCTTGTAGCAATCGGTTGGCTCGTTGGCTTGGCAGAATAACAATACTATTGCTTGTGCATATATCAGAGCAATCCTTAAACTTATTTGCAATAAATTCAAGTAATCCGCCGCCGAGGGGAACATTAATGCAATTTAACTTATGCTCACTAGTCATCACAATTTTATTTTAGTGCCATTTGTTAAAAAGTGCCCTCCCATAGTTATAATCTCGCATTCTTCGGGCAGGCCGCTGATCCACACGCCATCACGATCCTCTTCAACAAACTCTATCTGATTATCAACTACAGCCCCTGTTTTATCTATTGTTTTGACGATGATAACACCATCATCGCTCAATAAAAGAACAGACATCGGAACTTTATGAGCCATCTTCTGTTGATATGGTAGGCGTACTGCTATTGTCTCGCCATTAGCTCGGTGTAAGGTGTTATTATCTATTTCCACTTTCAATGCAAAAGTTTTTGTTTTCTCATCTGCCGTCTGACTAATAAAGATTACTTTGCCTAGTGCAGAAGAATTATCATTAAAAATAACTTCGGCACTTTCAACTTGTTTTAAATCATGAAGATGTTTTTGAGGAATAGCCACTAATGCATGCATTTCAGCTATATTCAAAAAAACTCCCAAAATCGTATTAGCAGAATTTATATAATCACCAACGTCAACATTTATATGATCCAAATAACCGTCGAACGGCGCTTTTATAATACAATTTTCTAGGGCAAGCTGTGCAGCTTTTAAATTTGCTTCGGCGTTATGTAACTGCGCTTCTTTTTCTGCCAGTGTCTCTCTTGATGCTAATTTATTCGCCGAAAGAGTTTTGGCAGCATTGTAATCAATTTTTCTCTGTACTAAAGCTGATTCTGCCTGTTTTAATAACTCTTGCTTATTTTTTGAATCGATAATAACAATTGCCTCACCTTTATGCAAATTGTTACCTTCTGGCGCTGGTAGGTCAATTACTTTTCCTTCGACTTCAGCATAAAGCTCAACTACATCTTTAGCTTGTAGCACCCCGTTCACAGTTAAATACTTGTTGCGCAACACGGCTTTGCTTTCAATGGATTTATAGTTAGCTACCATGTTCTTATTTTCTTCAGCAACTTTTTCATATTTGAATACCCCTAATAGCATCCACAAAGAAGTTATAAAAAACATGCCTAAGACAATTTGCTTCGGTGTGAAATCTCTTTGCTCAAATTTATGATAAATACCAAAGGCAAACTTTGATGACTGAGCAATTAATTTCCGAGAATACAATAAAAACTTTTTGAAATAACTTGAAAATTCCTTCATAATTAACATCCCTCGATTTCATTTTGCAAGAACTTAAGCTCGGCCTCTTCAATGTCTCTTGCCACAATGATGGACTTTAGAACATAACCGCTTTTTTCTAATTTTTTCGCCAATAACATACTGCCTTCGAATCCCATAAATAAGGAAATTAACAGTCCAAGCCAACCTGCAGCAGGTAATGTAGATATTATTAAATTAATCACCACTAAGGCTAAGCTAACTAACCACATTTTATTATACAAAGACCAAAAAACACCTAACACCATGGCCCAAATATTAAAGCCATCAATAATGCAATGCATTTCATCATCTTTTGTAGCTTCTGGTTTTTGATAAATTAAATAACTATTCATATTAAAAATAATTAAGGATTAAGAAAGTCATGATACTGCCGCATATAATATAAGTCAAGGTAGTTGCTGAACGCAAAGCTCTGATTGTAACCCGATGCTCCATCTTGCTGGCATCCTGCCTTAACTCCATTTCATATAGAATATTTTTTACTCTGCGCTGCGCTTGCTTATAACCATCAGTATCTTTTTTAATAAATGCAGGGCTAGTTAGAACTCTAAGTAATGCAGAAATATCACCAAGCGCTGCCACTTCGTACATGCGCCCAAGTAAACCCGCTTTTAGCTCTTCATTATGCATTACTTCCCCTAATAGCGGTTCTATCTGTGTGGTTAATAACTTACAAATATTGGGTAATTTTCGCAAGGCAGAGCGATGCTGTGCAATCGCTAATAAACCCATAACCTGAAAAATTATACTTTTTTCAATAGGCCTCATGTAATCTAAGTTTCGTATAGTTATACTTTCCATCAAATTTACTTTGCTAGAAATAAAACATAGTAAATTGCGGTTAGTACTTAAATTCTCTACATAAAGCTGATTTGCTTCCAATACTGATAATAACTCAGGCAATCTTATAAACCAATCTTCTTCTAATAATTGGCTACTACAGGCCATGCTAGGATTTAAATCATAAAGACATCGCTCAAGGCCAAAGCCAACGCCAGAGCTACGTAAATTAGCCGAACATTCTGCGAATTGGTTTGCTTGCATTATATATTTATTATTCCTATAGAGTAAGCTCAAATTTTCATAAAACTGGAAAAAGTTAACATAAATAAATTCTGCTACTATTTGCGTTGTTGTGGAATGTGTTGAGGATAATGAAAAGCTAAGCAAAGTGCCTATACCTTCTTTAAAAAAGCATAAATCTTTGGTGCGGAGGGGGCCTTCAGGGTCAAGGATTAAGATTGTTTTTAATAAATGCTCATCTTTTTTGCCCAGGGTTGAAAATGAAGCATCTCTTTTAGTAAATGTAAAATTTAAATTAGAAAGCGTTTCAGCTATTTCTTGCTGATTATAATTTGCCTCTAGCCATTTAATTATATGATCGCCAAGAACATAGTCTTTTGCTATATCCCAATTATTTGCCAATTCATGTGCTAGGGATTTCTTGGTTGTATGCTCTTTGTTATTAAAGTTTAAAGGCTTTAGGTGATTGGATTTATCTAAAGGATTTATGCTATTATATTTTCTATTTTTTAGTATGCTATCTAATTCATTATATCCATACCTCTTAACAGGATCATCAGCAACAAGGCCGCAAATAATATCACCAATTAAAGTAGCCATCATATTAGATTTATTAAGGAAGTTAAAAGTGCCTTCGGAAACTTTTTCACGAATGATAGAATAATCGTCAAAATTATGATAATCTTCTCCAGTAACTAAATAATACAAAGTCATCCCGAGGGCATAGTAGTCTATTTTTATATCGCCATTACCTTTGCCATATGGATGAGCCTGCCCCCTTTCTATTGTTTCATAAAATACTGGCTGAGAAGCCCCACTTATTTCTGAAACACACTCTTTTAAAGTTACGGTTTTACCGTCAAAAAAGATATTTCGTGGGTTAACGTGCGAATGGACAATATTACGCTGGTGTAAGAAATTTATTGATTGCACAAGTTGTGGCAATAATTTTTGGAAGATAATAAATTCATCAATGCCGCCTTTGGCGCTTATAATATCGTATAGGCTTGGTGATTCCATTGCTGTAACTATTACAGTAAAATAGTACTTTTTAGGGTTTTCAATGCTACAAATGCCCACTTCTACAATGTTTTGCAAACCTTGAATTTTATGACGATACAAAGCAGATATTTCATTAAGTCTTATAGGTATGCCTCGCTTAAAAACAATGGCAATATATTCTTTATTACTGCTGCCAGCATAGCTTGCTGCATATGCTTTGATAAAGGGTTTATTCAACCATTTAACTTCTTCGTTGGGATGGATTGCATAATCACCCAGATAATTATGCCTGTTACTGCGCGTGAACTTAGTTACATCGATTTCTGCAAACCCTTGGCCGATAAATTCCTGAGGATTTAATAGCTTATCTGGCGCTGCTGACTGTTGCTTTTTATTGCGCATCCTCCTCTTCCCTATTATTGCTTATTATGTTTTTAGGGTGGAAATCACATCTTGTACATGCCCTTGCACTTTCACGCCACGCCAAATCTGCTGTATAAAGCCTTTTTCATCTATTAAAAATGTTGAACGCTCAATGCCCATGTATTTCTTACCCATCATGCTTTTTTGCACCCATACACCATATTGCATGCAAATTTGGCCATCTGCATCAACTAATAATGGAAAATTCAATGAATGTTTAGTGATGAATTTTTGATGGCTCTTGCTATTGTCTTTTGAAACCCCTAATACAACACAATTATGCGATGATATGTTGTTTAGATTATCACGAAAGTCACATGCTTCGGTAGTGCAGCCTGGAGTATCATCTTTAGGATAAAAATAAAGAATAACTTTTTTTCCACGAAACTGCCCTAAAGTTATTTGCTCTCCAGTCTCGTTTATCGCATTAAATTCTGGAGCGTTATCGCCTATTTTCAGCTCTACAATACTCATGCCAGGCCTCTTATAATGTTTCTATATTTATGATTATAACTAAGACTTAAAATAAATCCATAAATTATACACAAAACGCACGATTTCTGATTCATTAGTGTAAACACGTTTGCGGATAGCTTGTTCTATGGTATCTCTGCCTTTATTACCTGTATATTCTTTATTATGCTTGTCGGTATTACGAATTTCAGAATCACCAAATTTTTGCTTAACTATTCGCGGCTCAACCCCAGTGAACCTCAAACCAAATTCCCATGAGCGGGTGAAGAAGTAATCTATCGGCATTTTTATTGGCAAAGCTTTAGCAAGCATTTTTTCTGCGGCTTGGCGGTTTAGTAAATAGCCCCCCGCATTTGAAACGGCCGAAAGATAAATCACCAAGTTATGCTGCTCTGCTAAAGAACCAATAGGTAGCGGCGTGCCATTTTTCTTAATATCAAAGCTAACTATGTCCCACAATTGCGGCTTTTTTTGCAGTTCTTCTAGTATCTTAGCAAGTAACTCTGGCTCAAAAGTAACATCATCTTCAAAAATCAAAGCGTATTCATAATTAGAAAGTAAGAATTGCTGCCATGCCTTGATATGGCTGAGTGAGCACCCAATTGTTCCTGGGCTAGGGTCACTGCGTACTATAATGTGGTAATTTTCTAAATCGATTATATTGTCACGCTGTTCTTGGCTGAGTTCGGCACCATAAACAGCGTCTAGACGCTGCCAAGGTAAATTCAAAGCCGCAACTTTTGGCGCTATATAATTATAGCGTGCCTGCGAATGAGCTAAATTTATAACATAAGCCCCGATCCCTTGGTAGGGAGGTGATGCTTTTGCAAGAGATATATTATCTCCTCCAGAGCTTAAAATAAATGCGCCAGGATAAACTGTAATTGCGGCAAACACTATTAGCAATGCCGAAATTAAGCTTAATTTTAAAAACCTAACCAGCATAGCAAACTTTGCGTGCCGCCTCGATAATATCTTCAACTTGTGGCAAGGCTAATCTTTCCAAATTTGCCGCATATGGTAAAGGAACGTCTTTGCCAGTAACGCGGAGGATGGGGGCATCTAAATAATCAAATGCATGCTCTTGTACTAAAGTAGCTATTTCTGAACTAATTCCAGCAAATGGCCACCCTTCCTCAACGCAAACCAACCGATTGGTCTTATGCACTGATTGCAATATAGTATCCAAATCAAGCGGGCGTAGGGATCTTAAATCAATAACCTCGGCTTTAATACCTTGCTCAGCAAGTTTCTCTGCTGCCTCCAAAGCATTTTTTACTTGTAGGGAATAGGCAACAATTGTAACATCTTCTCCCTCATTAATAATTCTAGCTTTACCAATAGGTACAATATAATCATCATTTATATCTTCTGGAACTTGATGTGAATGGCCATAAAGAATTTCATTTTCTAAGAAAATAACGGGATTACCATCGCGAATAGCGCTTTTTAACAAGCCCTTATGGTCTTCCGCAGAATATGGCGCTAGTACAATTAACCCTGGAACATGCGCATACCAACTCGCATAGCACTGCGAATGCTGTGCGCCAACCCTTGCTGCCGCCCCATTAGGCCCTCGAAAAATAATCGGGCAGCGCACTTGCCCACCAGACATATAGTTGGTTTTAGCAGCGGAGTTAATTATTTGATCAATAGCCTGCATCGCAAAATTGAAAGTCATAAACTCGACTATAGGCCGCAAACCTGCAAATGCCGCGCCTACAGCTAGCCCTGCGAAACCATGCTCAGTAATAGGCGTATCGATAACCCGTTCATTGCCAAACTCTTGTAACAAGCCCTGCGTTACTTTATATGCGCCTTGATATTCAGCTACTTCTTCCCCCATGATAAGAACATTTTTATCCCTGCGCATTTCTTCAGCTATGGCATCTCGCAATGCTTCACGTACTGTAAGTTGTTGGTTAGTCTTGCTCATATTCTTTCCCATTAATAAATTGTTTAGTTATAGAATAAATGCGTTGGCCAAAATATTCCGCAGTTTTAAGATCACTCATCGGTGGCGAAATATCTAAGCCTTGATCACTATTACTTTGCGTCATCAACCCAAGCCAACTGCCAACGCGGTTCAAATCATCCTGACTACTGCCAGCAGAGCTAAAACCCGCCTTTAAATCAAGGCCAACCCAGATCATACCATGTTGCGCGGCAAATATAGCAAGCTGAGTAATAGTACATAACTTATCGCCGCTCCAAGCACCTGAATTTGTAAAACCAGCGGCTATTTTGTTGCGCCATTTTTGTGAAGACCATTTAATGCCTGTGGCATCAATAAAAGATTTAAACTCAGCTGAAGTTGAGCCCATAAAGGTTGGGCAACCAAATATGATTGCATCCATAGAATCAAGCTCATCAAGGCGTATAATTGCTTCTTTGCATTCGAAGGTATATGTTTTTGCTCCAGCATTATGCGCACCTATTGCGATATGCTCAGCAATAACTTTTGTGCGCCCCGTGCGGCTATGATAAATGATGCCTATCTGCAGAATTTTTCTCATTATCTAAACGTATATATCTGTATTTAATTCACTGACATCTGGTTCGGGGCTATTTTTAGCAAACTCGACCACTTCGTTTATGGTGTTTTTAATCTCTTTTTCCAGATTTTTAAAGTAGTCCTCATCAGCCCATTTTTTATTAAGCAAATGGTTTTTAAGCTGGGTTAGAGGGTCATGATTTTGCTTGTAATCTTCAACTTCTTCTTTACTGCGGTATCTTCCTGGATCCGACATAGAATGGCCACGGTAGCGGTAGGTTTTCATTTCCAATAAAATTGGCCCTTCACCAGCGCGAATTTTAGCAACTGCTTTACTTACTGCTTCACGAACGGCGAGAAAATCCATTCCATCAACTTGTTGTCCAGGAATGTCAAAAGAGGCGCCGCGTTTGTACAAATCGGTAGTGCTGCAAGAGCGGGCAACCGAAGTTCCCATACCGTAGCCATTATTCTCAACTATGTATAGCACGGGTAGTTGCCATAGCTTAGCCATATTAAAAGCCTCATATATCTGGCCTTGGTTTGCGGCACCATCGCCAAAATAAGTAACTGCGACAAACTGCTCTTTACGGTATTTATAAGCGAAAGCTATGCCCGTTCCTATTGGCACTTGCGCGCCGACAATACCATGGCCGCCATAATATCCCTTAGCTAAATCAAACATATGCATGGATCCGCCTTTGCCCTTAGAGCATCCCGTGGCGCGCCCAAGCAATTCTGCCATTGCCGCCTTTGGGTCGCTACCTGTTGCTAACATCACACCATGATCGCGATAGCTAGTAATAACTGCATCACCAGGAATTAAGCAATGCTGAATGCCAACGGCGACAGCTTCCTGCCCAATATATAAATGGCAAAAGCCGCCTATCATGCCCATGCCATATAATTGCCCTGCTTTTTCTTCAAAGCGACGTATCAAAAGCATGTCGCTATAAGCTTTGCGAAGTACCGATTGTTCAGTATTAGTATTAGTTTCAAGTATCTTTTTTTTCATGTTGCTCAATAATCATTTCTAACAGCTTTTCTCTTTGTAGCGTAAAATTGCTTTTAATCCAACTATTCTTTACATAGTTTAATTGCAAACCTATTTCTTTATCTTTGATTCCCAGAGCAATCAAGTCGTTCCCGTCTAAAGGGAAGGAAGGTATTTGCCAATTTTGTACTTCCTGCAACCTTGGTTTATACAAATCCGATGGCTTTTCTAACTGCATTAATTCCATCAAATACATATAATTTTGCTTGCCTTGAGCAAATACCCATGCTTGATGCTTTTCTATATCATCTTCAATTTTTATTTCCCTTGTAGTGCATAAAAGCTTTAGTAACTTTGTATTTTTTTTACTTAAGCGCCAGCGCTTACTCAATAATTCATGATAATTATTATCGGATTCAACGGCACGTATAATTGCGGCAATGTTAACAATAGGTATTTTACTTAAAAGCGGAATAGCTTCACCTTTTATTTCTGGAAATTGTAGCCATGGCATAAGACCATTCTCAGCCATCATTACAATTGCTTGATAAGCAAAGGGCGCTGCAAGTAGTAGAAACATTTCTTTTTGTATTCTCTCGCCAGAGATTTGTTGCAAGCCTTGTGCATATTTCTGGCAAGATTTTAGACTTGGCAGATCAATTTCATCCCCACCAAAGCGAGCATGAAATCTGAAATAGCGCAGAATCCTTAAGTAATCTTCTTTTATTCTCTTTGCGGGGTCGCCAACAAATTTTATCAACTTTCGTGCCAAATCTTCCTGGCCACCAAAATAATCATATACCTTGCCAGATTGGATATCCATTGACATGGCATTAACTGTAAAATCTCGCCTTAGGGCATCTTGATACCAATCTTGCGTAAACGCGACTTTAGCGTGCCTACCATCGCAACTAATATCTTCCCGCAATGTGGTTATTTCAAAATGCTGCCCTTCAATTACAGCACTGACCGTGCCAAATTCAATACCAGTAGGTATGCATTTTATATTGTTATCATGTAATAGCTTTTCCACTTCATGCGGCAATACTGTAGTAGCAATATCTATATCCGTACTACGTCTATTCATAAGTATATCTCGCACACAGCCGCCAACTAACCTACTTTCACCTTTGGTGTTTAGTAAGTTAAATAAGGTGCATAACTGCTCATATGGCAACCAAGCGGGTAGGTTTTTTAAGTCATTTAATAAATCACCGATTACATGCTGCCGCCAGCCAACAGCTAAATTACTTTTCCTACCCGCTAAATAACTTTGTATTGCTTGTTTGTTTACTAATAATTTTTGTGCCAAGCCGTTTTCTTTTGCTTTTTTGGTTAATAAAAATATGGCTGCTTGATAAGCGGTCATGTTAACCTTACCATAAGAACTAAGTGCGCAATTTACTTCTTCTATCAAGTTCTTGGCAAAGTACTGTCCTTCTAATATTGCAGTAAGGTTTGCTATATCTTCCTTATGTAAATTTCTTTGTGTGCTTTTAACTAACTGCTGGTGTTTAGCTATATCTAGTATTGCGGCGTCTGGCATTATTCTTCTGCGGCTAATATTCCTTTTTTTTCCTTCCTCGTTGCGGTAATAAGCTAATAAGCAATACAGAAGTATTTGTTTTCTGCTTAAACGCAGTATAACTTTGCTGATTAATGCATGCCAATCAACTTTGTCATTACTAGTTAAATTCTGCACTATGGATTCCGCAACTGCCCATTTGTATTTATCATTCAATTGCTTTTTTAGTTCATCATAAAGTGGAATTAGATGTGCAACATCGGTAAGCGCATACTCTAGGTGTTCTGTAGTAAGTGGGCGCCGCAACCATTTTGAAAATTGGAGAGATTTATCCAGCTCTAGATTAAAATATTTCTTAACCAAATTCGCATAGCTTAACTGCTCTTCCTCCCCCACAAATAAGGAAGCAATTTGCGTATCGAAAATATTCTCAGAGCGAATGGCAAAAAGATTTTGAAATATCTCAAAATCTTGCATGCCTGCATGAACCACCTTAACAATATCCTGCGATGTTAGTATCTCAATTAATGGAGTTAAATCTGGACAAGCCAATGCATCTATAACCCAGCTTTTCCCATCCCGCAAAGCAATCTGTACTAAAGATAAAATAGGGTAATAAGTTGAAATTCTCTCAAATTCAGTATCCAAAGCAATTATTTTATGCTGCTTTTTTATTAAGGAGCATAGTTCATTAAGTTGAGCGGTATTTGTAATCAGCATTTTAGTAAAATTTACTATTTTGAATGATGTTACTATTGCTTAGTTATGATATCAAGTTTACGATCATGCTTGATTGGAATTAAGTTAAGATGAGGCCATGCAAATACATTCAAAATCACAGCTTTCAATTTTGGCGCTTATTTTACTATTTATCAATACCATTAGCTTAAGCAATGCTTCATCAAATCTTGGTAATAGAGAGTCAGAAAATAGTAACTATGAATTATTATTACAAGTGCTTGAATATGTAAAAAAAGAGTATGTAAAGCCTGTTGATGAGAAAAAATTGGTTGAAGCAGCGTTAGAAGGGGTTTTATCCTCGCTTGATCCACATTCTGCTTTTTTAAGTAGGGATGAATATAAGGAGATGAAGCTTAATCTTGATGGTGAATTCGGTGGGCTTGGTATAGAAGTCATTTCTGAGCACAAGTTAATAAAAGTGATTACTCCTTATGAAGGCAGCCCCGCATTCCAAGCTGGCATTAGAAGTGGAGATTATATCACAGCAATTGACGGGCAGCTAGTGAAGGGAATGAGCATAAGCGAAGCTATAGAAAAAATGCGGGGGCAGCCAAATAGTACTGTACGCCTAAATATTTACCGCGAGGATACAGGAGAAAACCTTGAGCTAACAGCAAAACGTAAGATAATTAAAATTAAAAATGTTAAGGGCATGCGTTTGGAAGAGGATATCGCCTACATTAACGTCAGCAATTTCAATAACAAAACTGCTTTCAATATCAAGCAAGAATTTCAAAAAATGTTAAAAGAAAAAAGCTTGCCTATCAAAGGTATAATTCTTGATTTACGTTGGAATCCTGGCGGATCGCTCGAGCAAGCTAAAGAAGTGGCGGACTTGTTCTTGAGTAGCGGTCATATAGTTTCAGTGCGTGGACGGAATAATCAAATTATATATTCATTTCAAGCAAAGCCTGAGGATATAGCCAAAAATCTGCCAATTGTGGTGTTAATTAATGGTGGTTCGGCCTCTGCTTCTGAAATTGTTGCTGGGGCGTTGCAGGATAACAAAAGGGCAATTGTTGTCGGCACTAAGTCGTTTGGTAAAGGGTCGGTACAGAGTGTTGTTGACCTGCCTAGTGGGGCAGCATTTAAGCTCACTACTGCACTTTATTATACTCCAAGTGGTAGGTCGATCCAGGATAAGGGTATTATCCCAGATATCGAATTACCTGAGACCAAAAATAAAAAAGAAGATACAAAGTCGCCGCCCGCAACAGCGCATAAATTACCTGTTACTGAAAATGGCCAAATAAAAGATTTGCAATTAACCAGAGCGCTAGACGTCTTAAGGGGGATGACACTTTATGGCAACTATGTTTCGCAATAACAATAAATTAAGCTCTCAGGAAGGTAGGAGACGCTACAATTTAGGCAAAGAAGCGGAGCTTGCAGCGATCGATTATTTAGCCCGCCAAGGATATAAAATTTTAAATAATCGTTACCGTTTCCCCTATGGGGAAATTGATATTATTGCCTATAAAGATAAAAAAATCACTTTTGTTGAGGTTAAAGCTAGGGGCGGTAATATCGCGGATGATTTAGTGCACCCGCAACAACTACAAAGAATTTTTGACGCGGGCACGTTTTTCTTAGCTAATTACCCGCAATTTGATAGCTATGAATGCCAAATTGATATCATAGTGGTAAATAAAAACATCATAACTGAACATATAAAAGGCCAAACTTTGGATTAAAAACTACGCTTTACATTTTACAAGTTCTGCTTTTTACTTTGCCCATAACTTTTATATCATTAGTATAAAATATGGCGATAGCACCTCTGTTAATTATTCTCTCGTTAATTATTAGCTTTATTGCAGTTGGAGTACTCATTTGGTCCTTACGCTCTGGGCAATATGATGATTTGGAGGGTGAGGCAAACCGCATCTTATTTGACGATAACGAAAATTAATGCCCGGTATTAAAGTTTATTTGATAAAAAGCCATTTTTATTCTATAATACACCATCCGTACCAGAATAAGGGCTAATAAATGAACAATGCGCATATAATCTTTGAAATCCTCTCGGAAGCAACGAGAAGGGGAGACAGTACCTTAACCGCAGCTGAAAAAGAAACTGTAAAAAATATATTAATAAGCATTACGTCAGATACAATTAACACAACAGGAGCTAGATACTTTCTAGAATATCACGAAATATCTAGCTCTATAAAAGATATTTTCGTCCTACCCGAAATTGCGCAACCGTTTTTATTGCAATTTCTGGGGGCAATATCGCCGCGCATAGGTGATGACGGCAAATTTTACCCGGAATACACAGATAAGCTCAGCTTCCAAAAGGAAATTATTGAAGATATTTTAAAAAGCGGCTTTTTTGATATGCAAAAAATTGAGATAAAGTTAGGGGATGCCCCTGGCGGCTCCTTAATTCCTTTAGCGATTTGGGAAGCTCTATTGTCACACGGTTTTTCGGCAAACACCTTCCTTACAATTATTTCAAAAGCAGATAGAGCTTATAAGAAGATAGCCATTGATTACGATAAATTATTTGACCTAGCTAAACAATATGGCGCTGATCTAAATCATCGAAACGACGAAGGGTCATCAGTATTAGAGCTAGCATTAGAAGAAGGTAATATAAAAATAATAGACCTGCTATTAACAGAAGACGGCGTCAATAAAGCCATTTCCGAAAAATCTTATTTTGCGGGATTTAAAGACAAAAGCATCATGCAAATTGCAGAGTTACAAGCAAGATTCCCTGATGTTTATAATAAAGATAAGCTATATGAATTAGAGCGCTCTTCTGGAACGTCAACTAAAACCATTAATCTTTGGAATGATATGCATCAATTAGCAGTAGAATTCAATGATTATAAAAAAGAAAAACCAACTAGTTTGAGCTCGGAAGAATTAGCAATAATTGATGAGAAGTTGCCGCAGCGAGAAGTAAGTGTATATAAAAATGCGCCAATACATAATAAATACGGTTTTACCCCTTTGCAGCTGGCTTTATTGTCAGATAGGCTTGAACTCGCTTATGAGATGATTAAAAACGATTTTAGCCTAACAGAAACAAATACTAATGAATGCGCTGCGTTAGAAATTATCGTAAAATTCAATATCGAAAGAAGAACTGGCAACACGCTTGATAAACTTCTGTCAGAAGCATTTCATAAGGTAGATAATATTGATATTGTTTCACATGACGGCGAAAGTTTTGTTGATGCTCTATTAAGGAGTGAAAAAGAGCTGATTGATGAAGTAATTAGTAAGTCTAATGACCCATTATTTGTATTTTTTAAAAATGGTACATCTCTAACTATGCCATATAAAGGGTTCGACCAAAAGGCGCATATTGGCATTAGCCATGGTGAACATTTCTGGTCTTCAGGCATTAATTCATTCGCCCGCTTAATGATGCAAAATAATCCTAAAATGGAATTTCATTTAGTAACCCAGGATATGCTTTCCAAAGGAGGCGATGAATTTATCAAGCAATTCAACGGCTGGATAAACCCTGGCTCTGGTGATAGTTACCCTCGGGGAGTTCAAGAATTTGATAAAAGCAAGTGGGCGCAAGAATTAGATACAGAACAAATTTATCAATTAATGCTGGATAAGACTTTAGAATTTAATATCCCTATCACGGGCATGTGTGCAGGAGCGCAGAATTTAGCTCTATATCATACAGGCTATTTGTACCCGCTGGAAGGCTACACCACATTTGGGCATACTATGATTTATAAGGAAGGGACGCTAGCTCATTATCATGCAATGACAGCAATGCAGCAAATAACCGCTTTAAAAACTTGCGAATTCCCTGTTATCCAATTTAAAGGCGATACAGCACATCATTTTGCGGCCGTTAAAGATAAATTAGGAGAAGGCTTGGAGCTGGGGGCTGTTTCTGAAGAAGGGGTTCCCATGGCGTTTGTTCATGATAATGGCATTAGGTCAGCCACACAATTCCACCCCGAGCATTTTTATGCTGATGGAACTGATACTAATCATCAAAAAAGTTGGCTGGATAATTTTGCCAAGCTTGCTGAAATGCATTATGATTATATGCATAACAATGGCACGCATCCTCTAGAGTACATGGAGCAAGTTAAAGAAGCACTACACAAATGCGTAGTGGAAGAAGTTTGCTCTAGCAATGCTAATACATTGGATTTCTAAATTATCAACTTCTAAGCTTTGCTAAGCGAAATGAAAGAGCTTCAAAGATATGATCTTTGCTTATAGTTTCTGCCTGCTCAAGGTCGGCTATTGTGCGCGCCACCCGCAATAATTTGGTGTAGGCGCGCATAGACATTTTGAATTTAAGCATAGCTTTTTCCAAAATGGGGATTAATTCTCCATCTATTGCAGTAATTTGCTCTAAAAGCTCCCCACTGACGTTGCTATTTAAAATTTCTTCGCTGTTATAACGCTGGAATTGCAATTGCCTTGCTGAAATTACTCTCTCGCGGATTGATTCTGTGGTTGTAATGTCAGTTGACGAAGGCTGATGATATTGCCTAAAGTCAATAGGGAATACTTCCACCTGCAAGTCAAAGCGATCATATAAGGGGCCAGAAATGCGGCTTTGATAGTCTTCCGCGCATCTTGGGGCTTTAGAGCAAGCGGCGCTAACATCGCCATAATAGCCGCAGCGGCAAGGGTTCATTGCTGCAATTAATAAAAAATTTGCAGGGTAAGTTATATGTGCATTGGCGCGGGCGACGGTAATAACTCTTTCTTCAACGGGTTGGCGTAATGCTTCCAGAGTGTTGCGAGAAAATTCAGGTAATTCATCCAGAAATAATATGCCATTATGCGCTAAAGTTACTTCTCCAGGCTTAGCATTCCTGCCCCCGCCAACAATGGCAGCCAGCGATGATGAAGAATGGGGCGCGCGGAAGGGTCTTTGTGTTTGGATGCCTTGTTCGTCTAGGCGGCCAGCAATACTGTTGATTATGGAGGTTTCCAAAATCTCTCGCGAAGTTAGAGGCGGCATTATTCCTGGTAACCGTTGTGCCAACATTGATTTACCTGAACCAGGAGAGCCAATCATCAAAACATTATGCCCGCCCGCGGCGGCAATTTCCAAGGCTCTTTTAGTAGCTTCTTGGCCTTTTACTTCTTCAAACTTAGGGTAAGAAATTGTTGCAGATGGTGCTTTGGATTCTAAATATTGATTTATTGGTGGAAATTGTTTTTCATTAAGGAAATTAATCAATTGCATTAAATTATCAGTTGCAATGAATGGGGCACTGCCAGACCAAGCTGCCTCTCTTTGGTTTGCGGCCGGGCATATTAGGGTTTTTTCATTTTCGTTGGCAAAAATTGCTGATGGTAAAACGCCTTGGACAGGATTAATTTTGGCGTCTAAACTAAGCTCGCCAATACTTATATAATTTTCTAGCTCAAAAGGAGGGATAATTTCTGCTGCGCCGAGCAAAGCAAGGGCAATCGGCAAATCAAAATGGCTACCTTCTTTATGAATAGCGGCAGGCGCTAAGTTTATTGTTATACGGCGTGTTGGCAAACTTAAGCCAATCGAACTGAATGCGGCGCGGATGCGTTCTTTCGATTCCGCAATGGCTTTATCCGCAAGGCCAACAATGTTAAAAACTTGCAAGCCATTATTCAAATGCGCTTGCACACTAATTAATTCTGGCTTCAAACCAGAAAATGATATCGCCCAAGTAGTTGCAGTCATCCAGCTTACCAATTATAGTTTAATTGGCGTTATTCATTTACATCCAATAGTATGTAAGTCAAGCGAAAATTAAAAATTGACTGCTTGATAAATAAAAATAGCATCAGTTAATACTCACTATGTTTGGAGCAACCAATGAAAAGTATCTTATCTATTCAATCCCATGTGACATATGGATATGTCGGCAATAAAGCGGCTGTTTATCCATTGCAAGCAATGGGGTTCGATGTGTGGCCTATCAATACCGTCCAATTTTCGAATCATACTGGTTATGGCAAATGGCAAGGCGAGATTTTCTCTAAGCAGCATATTTTAAATTTGGTTGATGGGATATTTGATATCGGCCAAGCACATAAATGCGCTGCAATATTAACTGGTTATATGGGGAGCCGAGAAATATGTGAAGCTGTAAAGGAAATTGTTGCGAAATTCAAGGCTATTAACCATAACTTTCTATATTTATGCGATCCTGTAATCGGTAATAATAGCTGCTATGTAAAGCCAGAGGTGCTAGATTTTTTCAAAAATGAATTAAGTGCTGATATGATTACACCTAATCAGTATGAGGCTGAAACATTATCCAACATCGCAGTCAAAACAGTAGAAGATTTGCCTAAGGTAGCTGCTTATTTTCATAATCTTGGTGTTAAAATAGTGATAATAACGGGAATAAAGTTCGCAAATGATCCAAATTTGAATATTTTTGCATCTGATGGGCTAACTCAATATATTACCAGCACCTCAGAATACCACGCTAAGATGCCAATTAACGGAACAGGAGATTTATTTTCAAGCACATTTTTGGGCATCTATCTCAAGAATCATGATCTTGCACTTGCGCTGCAATATGCAGCATTTTATTTGCAGGCTGCAGTTAAGGCAACAGTTGATTCTGGCGAAAGGGAGCTGCAAGTATTGGCTGTTGAATATAAGGATATAGAACCAAAGCTAATGCCGAAAATAATTAATCTATAATGTTCTTTGGGTGTTAGGTTTGTACGGACTTGACAATTTTGATATAACAAGTTAATGTTCCTTGGCCAAGGGGCATTTTTGCGCCCGTAGCTCAGCTGGATAGAGCGTTAGACTACGGATCTAAAGGTCAAAGGTTCGAATCCTTTCGGGCGCACCATCGTTATTATAGGCAGGAAGTTAGAATGAAAATCTTCAAAAAGCTTATTATTTGGTCAATCGCATTTGCGATTATTGGCTTTATTGTCAATTTCACTATATGGTTTGCTTACACCCGCGAAATTCGTAAAATAATTAACTCTTCACAAGAAGCGCTTAAGCTGCATGATATGCATTTCACTTATGACGACCTATCGTTTAATAGTTTTAAATCTTGGCGCATACAAGCTAAAATTATTACTCCTTCATTAGTGATCAAAAACAAAAATTTCGAGAATACTTTGCGCGCCGAAGCTATTGAGATTACTGTGGCTAACTTCACAGATTCTATGCAATTGTCTTTAATTGGCGATCTTAATAATACAAACACTTCTGCAAAAGAAGATTCTGCCTTTGATATTGTTTTCAACTCGCCTCCGCAACTAAATATAAAGTTTAGAGAAGATGCATCTTTGCTATTTGATATTCTCATTAAAGCTGCGCTTAATACCCAGAATTTGGAAAATATTAGTCAGCTTATTCATGCAATAAATTATTCAGATACTGGTTGGCTTATTTACGATACTTCTGGCGGTAAAAGACAGCCTTATTATATGGTGCAGGGTGGCAACATCTTGAATATTGAGAATAATTCTGATTATTTGAATAGCAGCTTTAACGTGCAATTCAGTCAGAAATCGGCTATTTGGCTTCCAGACTATAAATCTAATTCTATGGTCATACAAAAGCTGCATGACCATTCTAGTTCCCTTGGGGCGGCTTCTGCCAGCTTGAGTTTAACAATGAAAAATGGTGCTAGTGAAGAAACAAAAAACCGTTGGCGTAGGATATATGGCAAAGATTATGCTAAAAGTTCAGAAATTACACCTGTATTTGAAGTGCCGCAAGTTAATATAAATAAATTAGAAATTAGCACTGATAAATTTGATGTTGAAATATCTGGTACTTATGAGCGCCAACCAGATCATGCTTTTCCATTGATAGACATGAAATTGCAATTTAATAATATTGATGAATTGCTGAAGTATCAACAGTCGTTATACAACAATGCGTTTGTTCCCCAGATGCAAGAAGAAACAAGTGCTTTTAAAATCAAAGAAGCTACTGATGAGCAAATCAAGGCATTTGCAGAGTTAATCAAAAGCTATAGTGATGAAAATGGTCATCAGGTAAAACTGAATTTGCTGTATAAGCGAGATCAAGATTTTGTGATAAATCAAAAGCCAGCGATTAATTTTTTAACTCAATTTCTAAAAATATTTGCTGATAATATAACTTTCAACTATCCATTAGGAATGTCTCAATAACTTAGTTTAGGAAATATAAAGCTATGAACAAACTTAGCACTGCAATCATCGTCCCAATGCGAATAGCTTCTACTAGATTACCTGGTAAACAGCACCAACTAATTGGCGATCGCCCTCTTATTTATTATGTTTTAGATAATGTGCTTAAAACAAAGGTAAAAAACGTATTTGTTGCTTGTGATGATCCTTTGCATTTTGATCTAATTAGTAAATACGGCAAAGTCGAAGCAATTATGACGGCGCCTGAGTTGCAGTCTGGCAGTGATCGTATTAATGCAGCAGCCAATATACTGGAAAAGCGTGGGCAAAGTTTTGACTTAATCGTCAATGTGCAGGGTGATATGCCATTCTTCGACCCTAAAATAGTTGATGCAACAATTGATATGATGGAAAAAAATCCGCAATTTGATATTGGTACTTGTGCTGTGCGCAGCTCTGATCCGGATTGGGTTAACCCACCTAGCCATGTTAAGGTGGTATTCACAAAAAAAGGGAATGCTTTATATTTCTCTAGAGCAGTAATCCCTGTAGACGCTAAGGAAGCTAATATCCACGTAGGAATATACGCTTATCGCCGTGCTTCTCTAAGCAAATACGCCGCTTTGCCGCAAAGTGAGTTAGAATTGAAAGAACGTCTTGAACAATTGCGGGCTTTAGAAAATGGCATGCAAATCGGGGTGTGTATGGTTGATTCATTACCTTTAAGTGTTGATACCCCGCAAGATTTAGAATTAGCTAGGGAGTATTATAAAAAACAATATTCGGCCTAACATGAATATTTTTAAAGACTTAAAGGTTGTAATTGAAACAGCAATCAGAGAATTGTTTCCTGAGGTGGGCGCTGATGTGCTAAACTTAATTGCCATCGAAATTCCCAAAGAAGCTGCGCGTGGTGATGCATCAACAAATGCAGCAATGATCTTAGCGCGACCGCTGAAACTCAGCCCAATTTCTATAGCCAAGCAAATTGCTGAAAAATGCAATAGTATAGCTATCCTTGCTAGTTGTGAAGTTGCCCCTCCAGGGTTTATAAATTTCCGTTTTTCGCCAAATGCTCTGCATAAAATTATAAATGCAATCCATGAATTAGGGCATAATTATGGCGATATGGATTTAGGTGGTAATAAGTTGATAAATGTAGAATTTGTCTCCGCCAATCCTACAGGCCCTATGCATGTTGGTCATTCGCGTAGTGCTATTTATGGCGATGTATTATGCAGGTTACTTGCAAAATGTAATTATAAAGTGATTAAAGAATATTACGTGAATGATGCTGGTAATCAAATTGATACTCTTGCAGATTCATTATTTGTGCGTTATCAGCAATTATTTAATATTGCGGTGGAAATTCCTGCTGGTGGTTATCCAGGCGAATACCTAGTTAAAGCAGCACAAACATTACAAGAGCGTTATGGCGATAGTTTGTTGCAATCGGCAGCTTCAATAAGAAGAGATTTATTAAAGGAGTTTGCCGTTCAATACATGTTATCGCTAATAAGAAAGGATTTGCAAAGCCTGGGTGTGGAGCATGATGTATTTATCTCAGAAAAAATTGATATCCATGATACAAATATGATCTCCACAACTCTGGAGTTATTAGAACAAAAAGGATTATTATATAAGGGAATTTTAGAGCAACCAAAAGGAAAAACTCTGGAAGATTGGGAGCCGCGCGAACAAAATCTTTTTAAGGCCTCGTTGTTTGGCGATGAAAGCGACAGGCCATTGCAAAAGGCAGATGGTAGTTATACCTATTTTTCTGCTGATATTGCCTACCATTTGCATAAATTTAAGCGCGGCTTTAATCATATGGTTTTATTGCTAGGCGCTGATCATGGTGGCTATGTGAAGCGTATGCAGGCGGCTGTAGCGGCGATTAGTGATAACCAAGTGCAAATTGATATAAGGATAAATCAATTGGTTAATTTGATCAAAGATGGTAAGCCATTTAAAATGTCAAAGCGTATGGGTAATTTCGTGACAGTACAAGATTTGCTTGCTGAAATTAGTAAGGAAGTATTACGTTTCTTCATGCTAAGCCGCAAAAATGATACAGTTTTAGATGTTGATATCGACAAAGCGCGGGAGCAATCGAAAGACAATCCGTATTTTTATGTGCAATATGCGCATGCCCGCATTCAATCCCTTTTGCGCAATGCCAAAGACGAAGGAATTCTACCCGAGCTAACGCAGCTGAATTTACTGACTTCTACGCCTGAATTACAATTAATTAAAAAATTAGCCGAATATCCAAAGATGATTTCTAGTGCATGTATCGCGCATGAGCCCCATAGAATAGTGTATTATCTCACTGAATTGGCAACAGAGTTTCATGCTTTTTGGGCTTTAGGTAATGAGAATGAAACGCTGCGCTGGATAGTTGCGGAAGATCGCGCTTTAAGCGCAGCACGTTTAGCTTTGGCACAGGCAATAGCAATAACAATAGCCTCTGGGCTTGAGGTTTTAGGCATCGAAGCTATTTCTAGGATGTAGCTTTATTTCTTGTATGAAGCACCTATTTCTTGCAAGCAGTTATGTCAACTAGTATATACTTAAGAAAAATCTTCATTATCTAAAGGCATTTGTCTCCTTCTGCGATCACGCTTTACACGTTTAGGGACGGCTTGTAAAGAAACGCGTGGATTAATATAGTTTTCAATCACTTCTGAAAATTCATCTAGCTGATTTTCAAAAAAATGATTTGCGCCACGAATTGGGAAATACTCAATATCAGAGCCACGTTGCTTATCAAGTTTTTCAAATAATTTATAAACAACCTCTTCCTTAGCGATATCATCTTTTGTGCCTTGAATTATGGCGCCTGGAGCAGGGCAAGGAGCAAGGAAATTAAAATCATGCGAGCCAGCTGGCGGCGATATCGCAATAAAACCAGCAATTTCAGGGCGCCGCATTAATAATTGCAATGCTATCCACGCCCCAAAAGAGAAGCCTACTAACCAATAGCTTGAAGCTTCTGGGCATTTTTCTTCTAGCCAATCAAGAGCAGTTGCAGCATCCATCAATTCTCCATTCCCATGATCAAACACACCATCTGAACGGCCTACTCCGCGGAAATTAAATCTTAGCACAGAATACTTATTACGTGCAAAGGTATGAAATGCAGTGTAAATGACTTTGTTATTCATTGTGCCACCATGCAATGGATGCGGATGCAATAATAGTACTGCGGGCGCGTTAACTTCTTCGCTCTTAAAAAACTTACCTTCTAAGCGCCCTTCTGAGCCGTTAAAAACTATTTCTTCTACCTTCATAACCTTCCTTATCCTATAAAATAATACTTGACTAAATTGCTAGGTTTTTTTATGCTGTTATGCAAATAACTCTACATGCAAATAATTCAAAACGCAAAATAATTTAGCGAGTTTAAGCGATGCTATTAACGACAAAAGGCAGATATGCAGTGATGGCAATGACAGAGATATCTTTATCTAGCTCTGGCAAGCCGTTGCCTTTAGCAGTAATAGCGGCAAAACAAGCTATTGATTTGCGTTATTTAGAGCAGATTTTTTGCAAATTGCGCCATGCTAATTTAGTGCGCTCTGTAAAAGGCCCTGGCGGTGGATATGTTCTGAATAAAAATTTAAAAGATATAAACATTGCCGAAATAATCCTCGCTGTTGGGGAAAATACTAAGATGACGCGGTGCAATGGTGCTAGCGGCTGCATGCCGATGGGGGCGAAATGCCTCACTCATGATTTATGGGCAGCACTGGATAAAAATATAACTAATTTCCTCGGTTCTATCAGCCTAGCTGATGTTGTTAGTAAGGAGTTGGGGCTATGATATACTTAGATTACAATGCCACCATGCCTTTGCGCCCAGAAATACTCAGCGAACTAACAGCTAATTTAATGATAAACCCTTTGAATGCTTCTTCGGTTCATAGCTATGGACGCAAAGCAAAAATAATCTTAGAGAAAGCGCGTGAGCATATAAAAGATTTGGTCAATGCAGATGAACAATATCAAGTTATATTTACCTCTTCTGGAACAGAAGCAAATAATATGGCTATACGTTGTCTGGGAGGCTTTCCAGTGTTAACCAGCTGCATAGAGCATCACTCCATCCTTTCCCCTGTTGGTGAAGGATCGCTGGAGGTTGACAAAAATGGCGTGGCATGTCTTGCCAGTTTAGAAAAGATATTGCACGCTCACAATAAGCCAGCATTGGTTTCCTTAATGCTAGCTAATAATGAAATAGGCGTTATACAGCCTGTAGAGCAAGCAGCAAAGATTGTGCATAAATACAATGGTATAATCCACACTGATGCTAGCCAAGCGGCTGGAAAAATATCAGTTGATATTAAAAAGTTAGGTGTAGATATGATGACACTTTCTGCCCATAAAATTGGCGGAATGTTAGGAGCTGGCGCTTTGGTATTTAAAAAAAACCTTGCGCTTACACCTTTGATATTAGGTGGTGGGCAGGAATTTCGCTTGCGTTCGGGAACGCATAATATTCCAGCTATTTATGCGTTTGGCAGAGCTGCTCAGTTGGCTTCGCATCAGCTAGAAGCATATAGGGATATTAGTAAGTTGAGAGATTTTTTGGAAGAAGAGTTGTTAAAAATATGCTCAACATGCATAATATTTGGCAAGGATGTGCCTAGATTACCCAACACCAGTTCGATTACAATGCCAGGGGTAAGTAATGAAACGCAGGTAATTAATTTTGATCTGCATGGCATATGTGTCAGTGCTGGGGCTGCATGCTCCTCTGGCAAAGTTGGGTTACCTTATGTGCAAATGAACATGGGCTATCCTGAAAAAAAAGGGCGTGAGGCTATTAGAATTAGCTTAGGTAAAGATACTACTAAAACTGAGATTTTAAAATTTATAAACTGTTGGCAAGAATTATATCATCGCAAGGAGTGTGCTGCATGACTTTTAAATTACCTATTTATTTAGATTATCAAGCTACAACACCTGTTGACCCACGTGTTTTAGAAGAAATGATGCCTTATTTTAATGAAAAATTTGGTAACCCTCATTCACGCAGCCATTCTTTTGGTTGGGAGGCAGAAGAAGGCGTTGAGCAAGCCCGTCTACATGTGGCAAATTTGATAAACGCTGATGCTAAAGAAATCATTTTCACTTCAGGTGCGACAGAAGCAAATAATCTGGCTTTAAAAGGAGTAGCTTCTTTTTATGGTGATAAGAAAAAGCATATTGTCACTTTAGTTACTGAACATAAATGTGTTTTAGATACTTGCCGCCACTTAGAGCAAGATGGCTTTGAAATTACCTACCTGCCTGTGCAGCAAAATGGCTTAGTGGATCTCAACGAGTTGCGGAGTAGCTTAAGGGAAGATACCTTACTTGTTTCAGTAATGGCAGTCCATAACGAAATTGGTGTTATTCAGCCAATAGCTGAAATAGGGAAAATTTGTCGTGAAAAGGGTGTTTTTTTTCATACGGATGCCGCGCAAGCATTTGGCAAAATCCCATTAGACGTTAGGGAGATGAATATAGATTTGATGAGTATATCTGGGCATAAAATATATGGTCCAAAAGGGGTTGGCGCATTATTTGTTAGCCGAAAACCTCGGGTACGGATTGAGGCAATAATCAATGGGGGCGGTCAGGAACGGGGCATGCGCTCTGGCACTTTGCCAACACCTTTAGTGGTTGGGCTTGGCGCTGCGGCAAAATATGCGGGGCGCGATATGAAAACAGATGAATTGAGGATTAAAAAATTAACCGATATTATGCTGAATGAATTGCTTACAATACCAAGCGTATATTTGAATGGTGATTCAACCCGCCGCATCCCAGGCAACATAAATATGAGCTTTGCAGCAATAGAGGGTGAATCGATGATTGGGGCGATAAAAAACTTAGCCGTCTCTTCAGGCTCCGCTTGTACTTCCGCTTCTTTAGAGCCCTCATATGTTCTGCGTGCTTTAGGCGTTGATGAAGAACTTGCGCATACTTCTATTCGTTTTGGCATTGGCCGCTTTACCACTGAGGAAGAGGTATTATATGCGGTTAATTGTATAAAAAATGCCGTTACCCGTCTGCGTGAGTTAAGCCCGCTGTGGGAAATGTTGCAAGATGGCATAGATTTAAGAACCGTCAATTGGGCGGCACATTAACTAATACTTAATATTTTTGGGAGAATTAACATGGCATATAGTAAAAAAGTTATTGATCATTATGAAAATCCACGCAATGTTGGCTCATTTGCTAAAGATGAAGCTAATGTTGGCACAGGATTAGTAGGGGCACCAGCTTGCGGTGATGTGATGAAGTTGCAAATAAAGGTAAACCCTGAAAGTGGCGTAATTGAAGATGCAAAATTTAAAACTTTTGGCTGTCTATCAGCTATTGCCTCAAGTTCTTTAGTAACTGAAAAAATCAAAGGCAAAACCTTGGAAGATGCTAAGCAAATAAAAAATAGCGATATTGCTGAGGAGCTTTCATTGCCGCCAGTGAAAATTCACTGCTCTGTTTTAGCTGAAGATGCCATCAAAACGGCAATTAGTGATTACCAAGCTAAATTTGATAGCAAATAATGAATAAAGCAATAATCAAAATCACTGAGCGTGCAGCCAACCGTGTGCGTGAACTAATTGATGCACGCGATATCCCTGCATTTGGTATCCGTGTTGGCATTAAAACTGGCGGATGTTCTGGCCTTGAATATAAATTCGAGTATGCTGATGAAGCGAGTAATGCCGATGAACTGGTTGAAGAACATGGCATAAAAATATTAATAGAACGTAATGCAGTGCTCTATTTAATTGGCACTACGTTAGATTTTGTTGATGAAGAAGTGCGCTCAGGCTTTGTTTTTAATAATCCTAACGCCAAAAATACTTGTGGCTGTGGAGAATCATTTAATGTATAAGCAGCTAGAGGTTATATTTAATAGCCTTCCTGCCGAAAAACGTTATATTCAAATAACAAAGGAGCAAGCCGAAAGATTGGCTAAAATAGTACAAAAAGAGCGCCCGCAACTTATTTTGGAAATCGGCAGCGCTGCAGGGTTCTCCACTGCTTGTATGGCACTTAATTTGCCAAGCTCGGCAAGGATAGTTTCTATCGAAAAAAGCTTGGATCATTATCTTCTTGCACAAAAAAACCTTGCCAAACTTACAAATGCAGCGCAAATAGAGTTAGTTCATGCAGATGCTTTACTTGTTTTGCCAACCATATTAGAGAAATATAGCTCATTTGATCTTATTTTTATCGATGCTAATAAAAAAGCATATCTAAATTATTACCAGTTATGTTTGCCATATTTAAATAACAACGGTCTGATAATTGCTGATAATGTGCATGCCTTTGCTGGTGTGAAGTTAACTGAAGATTTAGCTTGCCTTCCTAAGCGTTTAAAAAAGTTATATTCAGCAGTTGTAGATTTTTGCACAGCTGTTCAAAATAACCCTTTGCTGCAGATAGAGAGTGTTGAAGAGAGCCACAACATGCTGATTGCTCGATTAGTTAATTAAGGTTTTTATACTATAATAATTTAATTTGAGGTTTGCGGTAGGCGCGAGGAGCGATGTGTAGTAAAATCTACATGAGGGACGAGCAACAACCCGCAAACCCGAAGTAAATTAACTATAATATGCAATTATAATATTATTTCCCTATACAAAACGAGCTAAAAATAATATCTAGTACTTCCTCAACTTCCACCTGGCCAGTTATTGCGCCAAGGCTTGATGATGCTAGGCGCACTTCTTCGCTAGCTAATTCAATGGTGGGAGCAGAGTGATATCGGTGCAATGCTTCAATACATTGGTTTAATTGTTGCCGATAACGGGCTGTGGTTAGTACAGGATCGTTAGAGGGAGTGTAAATGGCTTTTAGCAATGTTATTAATTTTTCTTTGAATGCATCCAGCCCTAGTTTTTTTGCTAATGAAATAGGTATTAATTCATGGGAGAATTGCGCCAATAAATCGGTATCTTCTGCCAAGTCAATCTTATTAATTACCAGCATAACTTGCGCCTCACATGCAAGTGCTTCATTAAATAATGCTTTATCCAAGCTATGGTCTTTTTTATCGGCACTCATCATCATGATAATAATATTGGCATCTTGCATCGCGGCACGGGCGCGCTTTATACCCTCTGCTTCAATTAAATCTTCTGTAACACGCATTCCAGCAGTATCTTTGATGGTAATAGGGAAGCCATCTATATCTACTTTAATTTCTAAAACATCACGTGTAGTGCCAGCAATTTCTGAAACTATTGCCGCTTCTTTATTACTGAGCCAATTAATTAAGCTAGATTTACCGACATTTGGCCTGCCGATTATGGCAACGTTGATGCCGCTCCATAAAACTTCTGCTTGCTTACTATTTTGTAGATGTGTATGTATATCGTTTTCAAGTATTGCGATTGTCTTTTTAATCTGTGTCAATAGAGTTTGTGGAATGTCATCCTCGGGGAAATCTATTAAGGCTTCGAGATGTGCTAAGCAATTAACCAACTTATTGCGCCAACTTTCATATAAATTAGCTAACTCACCGCCATACTGCCGTAAAGCCAGCTTGCGTTGCATAGTTGTTTCGGAGTTTATCAAAGCAGCCAACCCCTCAGCAGCAGTTAAATCTAACTTACCTGCTTTAAAGGCGCGTTTGGAAAATTCTCCTGGTTCAGCTAAACGCAAAAAAGGCAATTTTTGCAATGATGCTACAACGTCTTTTATCACTGATAGCCCACCATGAATATGTAGCTCAACCACATCTTCACCAGTAAAACTATGCGGTGCTTGAAAATAAATAACTAAAGCTTGATCGAGTGGCTCTTGTGTATTAGGCTCATATAGCGTAGCTAATTGTGCAAAACGTGGTTTAGGGTTTTTAACAACTCCCAAACATTGCAAGACGTTTAAGCTATAGTTGCCAGAAATACGAATTACCGCAACACCAGATTTACCTGCGACTGTTGCAAGGCCGTAGATTGTATCCATAAATATAATTAATTATGATTAAAAGAGGGCTGCAAAAAACAACCCCCTTTGGGCTGAATTATCAATCCCAAAAACGCTTACGGTCAAGTTTGCGACGTCTGCGAATGGACTCCGCTTCCTTGCGCACTCTCTCCTCAGAAGGTTTTTCGAAATGACGACGCATCTTCATTTCGCGAAAAACTCCCTCGCGCTGCATGCGTTTTTTTAACGAACGCAAAGCTTGGTCTAAATTATTAAACCTAACAAGAACCTGTACCAATGTTTAAACCCCCTTTCGAAGTTTATTGTTAATATCTTATACATTTTGGCACAATGCACCCCACCATTATAACTATGTATTAAAAAATATGCAACTATACTTATTAACCTAAAATATTTTAGCTATCAGTATTTGCTTTTTTGCTCATTTTTTCTTTAGCCTTGCGTGGGTCATAAGGTTCCTGCTGCGGAATGGTGATTGGTGGCAGTAAGCGCTTTTTAAAGAAAGAATCTTCATAATACTTAATTTTCTTAGATTTAATTGGCGGGCTGGCTTCAATCAATAATATTTGCTCGTCGCGTGGTAAATTTATTACCTCTTGTGGCAATAGTAAGGCGCGCTGCGCTTTAGAAATGTTAAGCGAACGCGCCGCTGGATTAAAATCTAAAAACTTCGGTTTGTTTAATGAAGCTTGTTCAACAGTTTTATTGCCACACAATTGCGAAATTAAGTTAGCTGTTTCATAGTTGTTAGCCGCAAAAGTTATACGATATGTAGAGTTAGAAAGGAAAGAGTTCATCCCCGCTTCCTCATATATTCCCTTTAGCTGCTCTGTATCTTGAATAATTAAGAACAAACGTACATTATAACCACGAAAATAAGCTATACCGCTCATGAACTGTTCCATTTTGCCAAGGGTAGGAAACTCATCTAACATAAACATCACGCCATATGGCTCATCTTCACTAGGTAATTTACGTGATAAAAATTCCGTAGCTTGTTGGTAAAAAACCTGCATCAAGGGCTGCAAACGCTGTATATTATCAGGGGTGAGCCCAACATATACAGTAGTTAATACTTTTTTAAAGTTCATGATATTAAAATCACTGCTGGCTGTTGCGGTGTCAATCAACGGGTTCGCCCAAAGCTCTAAGTTTGAGTTCATCGTTGAAATAACCCCAGAGCGCTCTTTATCTGCTTTTTGTAAAAAGGCCGCGATGTTCATATAGGCAACTGGGTGAATATCTTGCCCCATTGTATCAAGCACAACTGCCAGATTATAAACTACATCGTCGCTACGCATTGTTCGCACTACTTCGCCGAAAGACTTAACTTTATCAGGCGCCGCCACTAAATAAAGTACCACACCAACAAAAAGAGAACGCGCTTCATTATTCCAAAACTCTTTTTCTGGCATAATAAGATTAGCTATTTTCTGAACATCATCAACCATTTGCCCTGGCTTGCTGCTTATCCAATCAAGAGGGTTGTAACAATGAGTAAACCCATCTGGATTTGCTGGCGACCAAACAAAAACCTCTTGCCCCATTTGCCTACGCCAGCCGCTTGTTAGTTCATAGTTTTCTAATTTAATATCATGAACAAAAACAGAATTATCCCAAAATAATAGATTAGGAATTACAAAACCCACACCTTTACCAGAGCCAGTAGGCGCGAATAATAATGCGTGTTGATACCCTCCTGCCACCAGATAACCTCTGCTATCCTTGCCTAGTAACATACCTTTTTTTGAGCGCAAGCCCACCCGCTTAATATCATCTTCTTTTGCCCAATCAGCATCACCGTGCAAAGCTTCTTCAGGCTTGAAGGGCCTTAGTTCATATAATTCCATTCTAAAATGCCAAATTAAAAAACTGGCTATAGAAATGGGTAATACAAGTGCTGCTACAAATCTAGGGATGAGGTAATTGCCAAAGCTTAAAGATAATTGGCTTTGATAAATTTGTAACGCCTTGATAACTTCAGACAGTAACAACCATGGTGAAAATGATTTTAAAAAGATGAGATTAATAGATTGCGCGCCACCTTCAGAATATGCAAATATGACACCGCTCACATAAAGGCAACCGACCAAAAGCAAGGCAAGCAATAAGATAGCTACAAGAAAATTACGAAAAGAATTTGCAAAAGTATTTTTTTTCATAATCAAAATATCCTAGCGTTATTTATCTTCACCAGCTAGATTACCATGGCGGAAATATATCTCTGAAATATACCTTTTCCCCTTAGCAGCCCTTTTTAACTGTACCACAACATCAACAACGTTCAAAATATAATCTTTTATTTCGTTGGGGGGCATACCAAGGCCTGCTTGCATTACCATCAATTTTAACTGCTCAATTGCCATGGCAGGGGTATCGGCATGCAATGTGGAAATAGAGCCTGGATGGCCTGTATTAATTGCTCTCAGAAAGCTAAAAGCCTCAGAGCCCCGCAATTCCCCAACGATTATACGATCAGGGCGTAAACGCAAGCAAGCTTCAATCAGGTCTTGGGTAGTAACCTTAGCACGGCCTTGCCCGCCTTTGGAAGCTAACAAATGCATGCGGTTTGGATGTTCGTTAAGGTCAATTTCCCTAGCGTCTTCACAAGTAATAAGGCGCTCATCATTAGGGATGGCACGCAACATTGCATTAGTAAAAGTTGTTTTACCTGTGGAAGTACCACCGCTTATGATGATGTTTTTTTTATAAAGAACAGAATTTCGCAAAAAATCCTTAATTTTTTTGGTTTTAAGTAAATGTGCTAGTTCCACATCTCTTTCATCAATGATTTCTTCGATGGCGGTGTTATCAAATGCCCCCATTTTTTCATACTCATCTAGCCCCAGCTTAAGCGATGATGGCTTGCGGATAGACATGCCAATAGTTCCAGGCTCACACGCAGGGGGCATAACCACTTGTATACGGAAGCCAGTTGGTAACGTGGCAGAAAGCAACGGCATTTCTTCACTGATTTTCTGCTCAGTTGACTGCGCAACCAAGAGCGCAAGGCTACGCAAATGATCAAAATCCATAGTAGGCAAACTTTCATAGCGAATGTCACCTCTTTTTTCAACCCATGCCTCGAAAGGGCGATTAATAGAGATTTCATTAACCCCTTCCTCGGCAAAAATATTTTTCAAGGGCTCTAAATAAGTTTCTAAAGCAGTCAAACTCATTGTTGACTCCTTATTGATTGTAATTGAGCCTCTGAAGGGAAGATCAGATCACGAGAAACAAAGATATTAATACGCTCTCCTTGCGGAACTCTAATTGTGGGCTGTGCACTGAAAGTTTTGCTTACAACATCTTTAGCAATTTCCTGAAAATCTTCAGTGGCTTGCTGAAATTGGCTTTTTTGTGTAGTGGTTGAAGTTCCCGCAGAGCCAGTTGTTGTAGTGGTAGTAGATGCATTAGACCCAGCGCCCTCTCCCGAAGAAGTACCAAGCGAATCGGGATAAGATTTGGCTAGCTGATTAGCTAATACAGGAACAACATAAGATACCAAAAAGGCGCTGCCAAGACGCGTCCAAAATTTTGTATCCAAGCTACCTTCAACACCGCCTCGACCCAGGGTATCTGTCCCAGGAGAATCAAGCATAATATCAATACCGTCAGGGCGGATTAAGCGCTTCCAATTCACGGCTATTCTAGTTTGTCCATCTTTTATTTGTTCTTTTGCATACTCCCCAATTACTCTTGATCCTTTGGGAATAAGAATATTTTCACCTGATTCTCCGTAGACATCCCTGCTAATTATCGCTCGTGCCATGCCAACTACATCTGTATTTATTGCAGTTTCAAGCACGGCGTGAATTAATTTCCCTTGGGCAATTGTGCGGTCAAGTGCTGTCATGTATGTTGCTGAAACTTTAGTAGCATTGCTTGCAGAAAAAGAGGCGGTAGCGGCGGAGCCATTGCTGCCAATTCCAAAGCCCAAAAAGCCTGATCCACCAGAAGAAGTAGCATTACCTACTAAACCTCCGCCACCAAGCACCAAACTTGATGATTTGCGTCTTTCATCTTTCCTCTTTAACTCTTCTTGATCCGCAACTGACCCTTGATTATAAACTGGAATTTCGACAACGCCGCTCGCTGTAGTAGCTGGCGCTGCATTACCTAACTGCGGGAATACTGGGGTTGGTGGTTGCATTGGTGTTGGTGCAGGGGGTGGTTCAGGCGGCTTGGGGACAGAGAGCTCAGGCAAAGAAGGTAAGACTGGTTGCTGTGTCTGCACTTGTACTAATGGTTCATTTATCTGGGCGACTGGTTGTGCTTTTTTTAATAATTCTTCAGGGCTTCTGCTTTGTTGTAATACCTTCTCAGTTTTTTTATTTTTATCAGCAGCAGGGGCAGAAAATAGTATATAATAAACTGCACCAATTGATGCAATCAAGATCGCTATCAACATTAAATTACGGTTGCGTGCACTAGCAGAAACTTGTGAGAATTTTTCCTCACCGCTCCCTTGCTCGCTATATTCTGTAGAATTGTTAGCTGAACTAGCTTTTGAAGACGCTGGCTGCATAGCTTCGATTTTCTCTATTAATGGTTTATTATCATCTGCTTGCATAAGTCTCCTCCCAGCTATTTAGTGATTGCTTCATTATAAACAATCACAGACTTTCCATCTTTGCGCAATTCGAATGTTGGGCTTAGCATATTAACTACTACATAATCCCCACGTTGACGAGGCTTTAAAAGCTGTATTTTGCCTTTTTTCTTGGCATAAAATTCTGGCAATTTATTTCTACTTGGTGGAAACTGAAAAAATGTATTAATACCATCATCAAAAACTTTGGTGGGGGCAATTTCATCAGCGCCTGATAGTGTATAATTGAAATTGTATGGAGTTATGGGGTTAGGCACTTCGGCAATTGGTGGTAACGTAGAATTGCTGACATTAATAGTTTTATTTTGTTCTAGTAAGTTTGGTTTTGGTATGTCAAAATCACCATCTGGGTAGAAAAACCTAACTACATAAACCAATTCTTCATCAACCGTATTAGATAATGCTTTGGATTGGATTTCAAAGTGATAAACCCTTTTGTTTGTGATGATATCCATATTAGTCAGCACATTATCTTCAAGTGGTTTGATAAAAATCCTTTTCCCTACAGGGCTAATCTGCCAAGCATACTGATTGCCAACTGATATCGTATTAACTACTTCATCAGAGCCAAGCTCTAACGATGTTTGATATCCATAATGGATAACCAAACGAAAAACTTCGTTTTCATTATAAACATAAGTTTTAATCCTACTATCCGTTGCAATTGGCTTGGGAGAGGCGCTAACAATTGCAACGCCGCTTATCAATTGTAAAATAAAAATTATAATTAAAAGTATATATATTTTATTGTAATTCATCTTCCAACCTGTACAAGGTTACTACAAATCCTAATGGATTAATTAATCTTTCTTTTTCATTCATCTGCAAGTCTTTAAACTCAAATTCTAAATAAGCAACTTTATTCTGTACGCTTTTTAGCATTCCATCTGTTTTCAGAACAAAACTAACCCTTGCAGAATTGGCGGTTGGGAATATCATAGATTTTAGAGAAATCTCACGCCAGCTGCGATTCCCAAGGGTGTTATAAGGGCTTTGAGGGTTGCCTTGATTGAATTTTGGTACATAGTCACTGCCATAAACCTGATCGGAAGATAATAAGCGAACCACTTCCCTAAAGTTTTTTTCAAACAAATTGTTATAATATTCTTCTCGTGCTTTTAAGTATTTCATTACATAATAACGTTTTATTACTTCATCACCCGTATAAGCTTTAGTGGTAAGAGGGTCGACAACAGTTGCAATACCTGTTTTTCGCTCAACTTCAATAACGAAAGGTTCAATAGTCCTTGTACTTTTTAAGTAGCGAATGACTACAGCAGAAAATAAAATAGCTCCTAAACAAACTAACATAACAACAAAAAGCAAGTTACGTTGTACAACCGTACTTTGGTATTGGTCTGTATGCCAACCAGTAATTGCCGATACTTGCTCTTTGTCATTGTTTGAGGAAATTACGCCTGTTTTTGCTACAGAGATATCACCCTTCTCTCCTTCGCTTGCAGCGGAAGATACGATTTTAGCCTCTTTAATCTTACTAAACCAATCCATGCAGCTCTCCTCTTAACTTGCGCTTTTTAAATTTACCTCTGCAAACTGCCAATTAACCAAAGAATCCATAAAGGTTGTTAAATAGTCTGGGCGCTTATTTTGATAATCTAAATAATAAGCATGCTCCCACACATCCGCTGTTAATAAAGCGATTTGTCCGTGCACCAAAGGTAAATCAGCATTTCCAGTTTTAACTATTTTCAATTTTTTCCCTTCTAATACTAGCCAGGCCCAGCCGCTACCAAATTGCGATACACCAGCAGCTTTAAACTGCTCTGCGAACGCTTCAAAACTGCCAAAATCTTCTTCTATTTTAGCAAGTAGTTTTCCTTGGGGCTTTCCTCCACCATTTGGCTTAATAGAATGCCAGAAAAAAGTATGATTCCATACCTGAGCCGCATTATTAAAGATAGCTGCCAAATCACTTTTACCATGTGTTTTTATTATGATTTGTTCAAGGCTCTGCCCGAAAAATTCAGTGCCCTTTATTAATTCATTCAATTTATTGACATATGCATTATGATGTTTGCCATGATGGAAATTTAACGTACGCTCTGAAACATAAGGCTCTAGTGCGCTCGCTGCATAAGGCAAACTTGGTAAAACAAACACCCCCCCTTTTTGATCCGCTATTGGGTGAGACATAGAAAAAACTCCTTTAAAAATTTGCTATATCAATTATATCTTTAGAGGGAGTTTTTTCATTTGGCAAGTATAATAATTACTTGCTATTGACTAAAGCTTATTTGAACTCAAAGCAGCCTTCTTATGAAGCTAACCCCGCCACCTAAAGATATCAACAAACAACTGAACCAAATCCATGCGATAGCTGGATTATACGATGCATGCAAAGTTATAATTGGTGTCTGATCTTGATCACTAACCTTTGGGGCGTGTACATCTCCTATAGTTAAATATAGGTCAGCAAAAAAACCTTGTAGCACTGCACTTTCTCGAGTTAGCTGTTTTTCCAATGGAAATAAGCGATTTTCAGGAGTTAGCATAGCAACTTTTCGCCCCTTGTAATAAACCAAAAAAGCTACTTGGCGGGCGTAATAATTATCCTTAGGTGCATCGATGATATTAATTGCCTGCACTTCATACCCTCCTAAAACTATTTTTTCGTCTAATCGAACGGATCGATTAACTTCAACCTTGCCCATAAAGTGAAGGGCTAGAGATATCACTAATAAGCCAAACCCCGCATGGCTTAAAAACATTGCTTTGTTTATGTTCGCCAGAAAAAACATCCGCACCATTGTACATAGCAGCAAAAATCCCGCTATAATAAATAGTAAATACCAAAGATTAAGTTCGTTTAAATTGGCGCTGCAAACAATTAATGTTAGCACTAAAGCGTAAAAGATTATACTTTTGGCATTTTTCCATAAACGTGGCAATTTATCATTTTGCCACGCGCAAATACTACCGATGGCTGCCGCTAATAATGTGGCCAGGCTTAGGGGGACTAATGTGGCATTAAAATATGGCGCACCGACTGTCACTTGCTGACCCGTGAAATACTTTAAAAACAATGGGTAGAACGTGGCAATCAATATTATAGCTATCGCCACTAGCAGAAGCAGGTTATTTAATAAGATAAAAAACTCTCGGGAAAGCATATTAATTTGATCACTATCTGGCAAATTATGGCGCCGCCACACATATATTATAATTGCGGCAATAGTAAGCCCCAATAAGATGGCTAAAATAAAATTCCCCCGCTCTGGGTCGAGAGCGAAACTATGCACGGAGGTAATAATACCTGAACGCACTACAAAAGTTCCCAAGATACTCAAAGCAAAAGTTCCTATAGCTGAAAGTACTACCCAATGCTGGAAGTTGCCTGTTTTTTTTAGCACTAATAAACTATGAAATAGCATCGTTGCCCCCAGCCATGGCAGTAATGATAAATTTTCAACTGGGTCCCAAAACCAAAAACCGCCCCAGCCAAGCTCACGATAAGCCCACCACGCGCCAAGTGCTATACCGATGGTGAGAATTGTCCACGAAAACATTACCCATGGCAGCAAAACTTCAGAACAGATACGGTCAACTTTTTTCATTAATAAAGCAGCAATAATGCCTGAGTAAACTAAGGAGAATCCTACATAGCCCAAGTATAATGAAGGTGGGTGCATGGCTAAGCCAATATCTTGTAATAATGGGTTTAGCCCTAAGCCTTCTCGTGGCGTTGGGAAAAGACGTGTAAAGGGGTTGGAAACAAAAATTACGTATAATAAAAAAACGGCTAACACAATAAACTGTATCCTTAGCATGCCAATAGCTAGTTTTTGTTTCTCGGGGTTTGCCGAGCTTCGCCCATAAACTAATGCACTAATCCAGCTAATTACGCTTAAAGAGATCAACCATAATAGCATTGATCCCTCATGATTACCCCAAGCTCCCACAACTTTGAAAATAAAAGGCTTGTGTGTGCTAGAATTATAATAAACAGTGGTAACGGAAAAATCAGAGATTACAAAACAGTATATTAGGCAAGCCATAGCAGCAAGAGAGATAAGTAAAATAGCAGACCATGCCCAGAAAATTTGCCGAATTTGCAATTGATCTGTACTTTTAGTAAAAGCCCAAGAAGTAAAAAAAACGCTTTGCGCCAAGAGCAAGTATAAGAATAAATTACCGATTTCTGGAATCATACCGCTATCCATTCAGGGATTACTTCGTTAGCAATCATCTGCGCTAATTCCTGCGGCTTGTGGATCAGCATATGTTTACCGTTGTTAATCATAACTTCCGCGCACTTAGGGCGTGAATTATAATTGGAAGACATAACAGCTGAATAAGCGCCAGCATCGCGAAAAGCCAAAGCTTGCCCTGCCACCACTGGCGGCAATATACAATCCCTTGCCAAAACATCGCTGCTTTCGCAAATGGAGCCCACCACTTCATAGCTTGAAAACAAGATATCACTTTCTGTTTCCATACCAGCAAATGGGGCGGAAACAGGCATAATTTCATGCTTGGCGCCATATAGAGAAGGGCGCGGAAAGTCATTCATCGAAGCATCCATAATTAAAAAAGTCTTGCCGATACTATGCTTGACGTAGGTGATTTGCGAAATCAGTAACCCAGCATTGGCTACTAAAAAACGCCCTGGTTCGATCATAATATTTTTCGCCCCTGTGGCTTTGGTTACGTTATTGAGCAAAGTTGCATAAGCGCTTAAATCAATTGTAGCATTATCGTTATAATTAATCCCTATTCCCCCGCCGAAATTTAAGAATTTTGGATTAGGGAAGTTGTTTTCAATAAATTCTTGCACCTTAGTGAAAGCTTGCTCAAATGGTGATAGTTCGCATATCTGTGAGCCCACATGTACTGAAAAACCCTGTAACTCTATGTATCCATAGTTATCTATATTACGAATGATTGCCCCCGCACGAATGAAGTCGATACCAAACTTATCATCGCGGTGACTGGTACGTATCTTTTTATCCCCTGCAAAATCAATATCTGGGTTAAGTCGCAACAGGCAATCCACTTTAGTGTTTTTCTTGGTAGCAAGGTTGTTTAACAGCTCTAGCTCAGGCAGAGATTCAACAACAATCAGCTTTATCTTATTATCTATGGCAAATTCAAGCTCTGAGGATGTTTTGCCAACCCCTGCAAAGATGATGCGCTCTCCTGGTATTCCCGCTTGTAAACAGCGAAATATCTCGCCTTGTGAAACAGTATCAAAATAAGCGCCAAAAGCAAAAAACAACTTCAGTATAGCTAGGTTTGAATTAGCTTTAACAGCATAACAAATAAGCGAATTCTTGGCACTGGTTATGTAGTTATCCAACGTTAACCGTAGTGCATTATAATTATCTTGTAGTTGCGCTTTTGCATACACATAAAAAGGGGTTTTATATTGCGTTATCAGCTCAGATATAGATTGATTATGCCAATGTAATACCCCGCTTTTATAAGTGAAGATTTTGTTATCTACGTTCATGAACATAACCCGCTATTTGTTATTATGCCACAGATAATAGCCTTTTAATTGGTTATAATGCAAGAGGGCATGTGTTTTTTGAATGTTAAGATTTTGTTAATAGAAAGCTTGTTATAATATATAAAAGGCAATAATTAGGAGTTTTTTTATGTATAAAATTGCTATATTTGCCATATTGGTTGCTATTTCTTTATCCTCTTATTCATATACATACAGCGGAGGAACCGATAAATACGGATGTCATAATGATCATATACATGGAGGTTACCATTGCCATTGAAATCTAGAATATGCAGCTTGCTAAGGAGGGGCTGGGTTTTAGTCGAAAAGCAATAAGTTAGAATTCGTAGGAGCTGCGTTGCTCCGCCGTATTCAAGGCGACAGCCTCTTTAATTTGTTGGTTATACACTAAAATCTATCTAACTGCACTTTTAGCTAATCCCTTTTGCGAAATAGACGCAACTTTATTGGAATTACTAAATTGTTTTATATTACGCGCGCCTGAATAATAAACCATCATATTGCTACGGCGGCGTTTATCCACCAAAGATGGGGAAACAGGATTTTTACCACCACTGCCGCCTGTGTGAGCAGGCAATATAGCTATCGATCTTGATTTTTGCTGCTTGCGCGTGTTCTTCAATGCGGTGTGCACTTTAGCTAAATATTTATTGCCCAAATGTGCTGTTGCCGAATGGTAACGAGCAACTGCATCATTCCAATTATTATTTGTTGCGAACAGACTCTTTAAAAACGAAGCTGCGTAAGCTGTGTTAGAGCGTGGGTCAACCATTTGCTCAATGCTGCTGAATTTATTACCATGATAGCGAACATTTATCTGATTGCAGCCCACATCAATATTTCTTTCGCCTTTTTGCATCATCTGGCGAATAAAGCTTGAGGTTTGCTTGGCATTATCAAAATAATAAGGCTTCCCTGCGATGCTTACCGTCCACGGCCAAGGCATTATCTGTTTTAAGTTACTATGCCATTTTCCTGATTCGGTAACAGAAATCGCATATAATAAGTTTTTAGGAATGCCATATTCCCGCTCAAAATTTCTGGAAGCATGCACGCATAACATCGCATCATCAGGATTATTCGCATTAGCAGCATGCGCCATTGCGCCATTGCTTAATAAGGCGCATACTAATCCTTTAACGTAAAATAACGCATAAGGCCGCGCCTTGCTGCGGCGAAGCTGATTGCTTTTCTTTTTTCTAAATATCATCTCAATGGTTAAAATTGTTAGTAAAATTAGCTATATACTATAGCCTATAAATAAACATCTTCTCCTTGCCAATACTCCGAAGCTAATACATTTCATCACAAAATGCAAGTAATTTTACTTGCCCGCAATGCGAAATCGCAAAATATTCATTGAATTACAGCCGATTAAGCGCGCAGCCTGCGCCCCCTTCTTGCGGCATTGCGCGAATTTTACAACTCGTCGAATTGAGCGGCGATTTCTTCTTCAAAGCTGAAGTTTGGTGCGTCAACAGTTTCGGTTGTGCATAGCTGTTTATACTGCTGTAAAAAGCTTTCATTATTGCCATTAATCTGAATAGCATCTAGGTATATTTGACAATCTTGTTGATAATCCATGTTGAGGTTTTGCTTAAGTTTTATTTCATCGCTTTTTGTAATCAAGTAATGCGCGCTTCTTTGATAGAGAATATCTTGGTAAGGCAATGGTATTTTAGTATTATGATATGCTAGTTTTATGCCTTTCCAACTGTCATCGATTTTTTTCAAAGCAGCTAATTGCTCATTTTCTGGATATATTGGATTGTCTTCGCCATTTAATATAAGGCTATTAACATGGCGTTTAGCGAGGTCAAATTTATACTGAGAGAAATTCAACATAAATTTGGCATTGCTGCAAAAAAAGTCGCTCATTTCGCTTTGTGTAAAGTTACATATATTGACTGTGAATATATTGCCAATATTCTCTAAATTCTCGAGAACAAGAAATAATGCAGCCAGCTCTTCTACGCTATTTATGAAATCTCCATGCGCTTTAATTTTTAATTCTTTACTGCCGTTTGTAGTGCCATGAGCAATGTTTTTCAAGACTTTCGCGGCATCAATTCTATATTGCAATGCTTGCATAAACGGGATGTTAGCACCATAGAGAGAACTCATCTCAGTGAATCTAGCAAATGCTTGCTGGTTATCTATCTTTTCTGGCAAATATTCTGGGTGATATTGGCGATGAAAGTTTGCGTGCTTGTCAAATACATTAAGAAATCGCGAAGGCATCTGCTCGTAATGCAATTGCTCATGCATGAAAAACATGTGAGAAAAATCAGTAATTGCATTAATTTGCGTTTTGTTTATCGTGGGATCGTTTAGTAGCTTATTGCGATAAAAATTAGCTTTTTCTTCGTTTTTATCTGATTGATATTGATTTTCCAATAACTTATTAACCATTGGTATTTTTGAAATTTGATTTATATACTGTTGCACATATTGGGCTTTATTAACCATGATCATTGCTAGCCAAAAATTGACCTCTAAATCTTTCCCAGGGTTAACATCAAATTTATCCCAGATAGCGATAGCATCTTTTTTAAATTTATCAGTGTAGTATTCTTTAACCATCCTTACTAATTTTTCATTACCAAAGTTGCGCGCTTCTGCAAAAATAAAATCATAATATTGGCTGATTAAGCTCGATATTTCCTCTAAAAATTGATTTGGTATGATAAAATCTGCAAAATTATCATACGCTGCCATGATATCTGCTGGATTATCATTATTAACTAGATTGGAAAAATTCTTAGCAAACTCCAAGAGATGCAAATAATGCGGCAATGTATCAATTCTTGCTTCTATAATGCTCAACGGATATTCAAACTGTTTATCTTCATGCAAAGTGTAAAGTTTTGATGAATTATCTTTAGCATGTTCACGAGATAACGCCAAATAGTCTTGAGCTTGTTTTTCTCCGAGTTTTTGTTGCTCCTTAACAAATTCGCTATTTTTGATAACAGAAAAATCAAACAATTCTTTCATTACCTTAGCTAAATACCCTGCGATGCTATTATTAAAGTTAGGCTTGTTTTCGGCGATGAAAAACTGCTGCAAATCTTTAAGCATAGTGGGGTTTTTATAAGTAATGGCCTTGCCTAAATTAAGCTCTTTAATGCCGTGTCCCGATTCCGAATATTGGTTGTCTCTATTGATAAAAGCTTTAAACATCTTCTCATTAGCATTGCTTAAGTTAAAAGGCACATAAAAGGCACAAAATTCTGCAAGCTTCTGATCTATAGGCGCTAGTAAATTTATTATTTCTTTAATTAATTTATGTTTGTTCTCTGCGAATTGCCCGCTTGCAAAACCCAAGTTTTGCAAAGGAAGCTCGCCACTAGTGCCCCCCTTAAGTTTCATATAATCAGCAAGCAACTCGATAGCGCTTGCGTCATAAGCAAGCATGGCAAAGGTATTATGTAATTCTTTAAATTGATTATTATCAAATGGAAGCAGTAAGGAATTTTCTATTTTTAAAAAAGCATCAACGAACTGCTTTTTCTCCGTTATATCCATTTTTTTTTCATCCAGCCATTCGGCAAGCTGATTATTGAGAGATAAGCTCTTAGAATCCATATTATTAAAATATTCTTTATACGCCTCCCTCTCCTCTGCATTTGATGTAACCTTAGATATTTGATCAAGTATTTTTAATAAAGCATCCATATTCCCCTCATTGTTAAAATTTATTAATTTATTCTTGTCTTTCATCGCTAAAACAAAAACAAACAGTTGTTTTTGATCTGCTTTATTTAGCTCGGAATTTTTAACCCACTCAGTTAATTTCGTTATAAATATTAAATCGTTTTCTCTTATGTTGTTGAAATAATCTTTATAGGCCTCTCTTTCCTCTGCGGTAGATAGGAAGCGGAACAAATTACCAACCGCTTTAAACAAAGCTTTCATATTCTCTTCTAGTGCAAAAGTTATTTCTTTATTATTGATTTCAACGGAGATGATGAAATCAAATAATTGATCTTCACTTGCTTCATCCAATTTTAATTCTTTAAAAAAATCAGTCGACTGCGCAGCAATTTTAAAGATATTGGCCATGGAGCTTTTAGATGCAGGCAATGCTCTGTCTAAAATCTTTTTTACTTGCGCGATAGATAGTACGCCTTCAGAAAGCAATTGCGTTAAATCAGAGACAACGGCAGAAGAGAGTTTTTCTAAAGGTCTAGTTACTTCATCGGCTTTACATTCAGCTAACTCAATGCGCGTCAATATATTGCTCTTAGTCTCTTTACGATTAAATTCAACATTATTTGCTATACTAATAATTGCAGGTAGATCGTTTTTGCATATATCTATTATATTAATAATTTCCTGCATAATTTCATCTTCGCTTTTAATATCTCTATGCTTATCTAAGAGATGCTTAATAACTATAAAGGCATCTTTTTGTTGAGCTTTATCCCCAGAAGTACTTTTTACATTCGCTAAATAAGATATATAAGCAGAAGGGAGTTTTTCTAAAAGTCTCTTTGCTTCATCGCTATTACAATTAGCTAATTCCATTCGCGTCAATATATTGATCTTAGCCTGTTCATGATCAAACTTAACATCCTTTGCTATGATAATAATTGCTGACAGATCGTTTTTGCATACATTTATTACATCGATAATTTTCTCTGCAATTTCATCATCACTTTTATTATTTTTGTAATTATTTAAGAGATGCCTGGTAAGTATGAAGGCGTTGTTTTGTTGAGTGTTATTTATGTCCTTATGCTCAAAAGCACTTGTTGTGTAGTAGAGATGCTTTAATCCTAAGCTAACCATCGATACGATAGCACTTAGCGATGCATTCTTAGTAGTGCTAATCTGCCAATTGGGTAAATAACGGTCTATTAAAAAAGTAGGAATAATATAGCATAGATTCGAAGAGACGAAAGCTATCGTGTTTCCCAAGGCATAACTGTAATTAATTAACCAAGCAGCATTATTAGCGTTATAATTCCAACTGTCAGCAAGTTGATGTGCATTTTCTACGGAATCAAGTTTAAAAAGTTTGGGCAAAAAAAAGTTGCAAGACGTAGAAAGTGCGGCTGAAACACCCAAATTAAGTCCGTTATTCCACATAAAACCCAACCCCCATAATTCCCATCCTTTGAATAAAGCTTTATATTCAGTAACTTTTGCAATATGGGCATCCCCTTTATAACCGAAGAGCGTCGCTAACGTAGTTGCTGAATAATGCTCTATACCTTCTAAAGTTACTTTAAAAGTTTGCCAAAAACATTTCCATTAGTCATAAGGCCTCCAATAATCTGTAAAATAAAAAAATTGCCTTGCAATAACTTTTTAATATTTATTAACAAATTATTAATAGATGCAATCACTAGTACAATAAAGCCACCTAAAGATAATTAATCCTAAGTTGAAAGTCAATTGATGATTCGCAAGCTAAATAAAATATTTGGTTATTTGATGATTATCTGCTAGCATGAGTAAGTAATTATTTTTGGACGAAGATTGTACTTAAAATAAAATGCCTGTTTTGATTTTGAAGCCACAAATTACTTTTAGCCTACAGGGAGCAAGTTTCTATGGGTAATACTGAAGCTATTCCCCCCTCGGCAAGATGCGAGTTGCATTTAATATTTGAAGCTGCTGCGTGGCAAGGCCTTGACTTTGACTGCCAGAAAGAAGCTTGGGAAGCTGCAGAAAAAACTCTGCTTGCCACTGGTATTTACAATTACGCTTGCAAAGTAGAAATCGCATTATTATTAGCGGATGATGAAAGATTACAGCAACTAAATCGCGATTTTCGCAGTGTTGATCGGCCAACTAACGTACTATCATTTCCTTTTCACGTCTTAAGCCCGCTTCATTTAGAAGATATTCCAGATAAGAATCATATATTTCTTGGTGATGTAGCCATCAGCTGGCAACGAATTCAAGAAGAAAGCATGGCGCAGAATAAAAAAATACGCGCGCATTTCATTCATATGATAGTGCATAGTATATTGCATTTAATTGGTTATGATCATGAAACTAGTGACGCTGATGCTGAACAAATGGAGAATTTAGAAATAAAAATTTTACAACAGCTGGAAATTGATAACCCTTATATAATTAAATAACTTATTAAAATAAAGATATGAACACCGATAATGATAGTATTTTAAAACGTTTGGAATTATTCTTCAGTAAGATATTCACTTTTCGACAAGCTTCTTTAGATGAATCCGTAAGTGAGCTAATCAAAGAGCATGAAGAAAATGCGCCTGAAAATACTGAAGAGCGCGAAATGCTAAAGAATTTATTAGATTTCAAGATGTTGAAAGCTAGTGAGGTAATGGTGCCGCGCACTGATATTAAGGGTGTTGAAATAGGTATTTCAGCATCAGAGTTAAGGAAGGCCTTTGTTGAAACGGGCCATACTCGTTTACCAGTATTTAAGGAAAATTTAGATCAAATAGTTGGTTTTGTCCATGTTAAAGATTTTTTTTCCGCTTTGGGCGAAGAAGGGAAAGAAATAAAAATTGAAAATTTAATTAGACAGCTTATTTACGCCCCTAGGTCAATGAAATTAATTAGTTTATTACAAAAGATGCGCGCCAACGGTGTTCATATAGCAATAGTTCTTGATGAGTATGGTGGCACAGATGGCTTATTGACCATTGAGGATCTGGTTGAGGAGATAGTTGGCGAAATCCGTGATGAACATGACGATGAAGAAGAAAAAGACCTAATAAAAGAAATAGATAATTACTTGTTGGTGGATGGCCGCGTGAGTATTACTAATATTGAAGAAAAGCTTAATAAATCCCTCTCAAACGAGCATGGTGAATATGAAACTTTTGGAGGCTTTATCCTTTCATTTCTGGGGCACATCCCAGAAATAGGTGAAAAATTCTCTCATCCAAGCGGTATAAATATAGAAATAATCAAAGCTGATCAAAGAAAAATAGAGTTGGCAAAAGTTTTTCCTTTGCGAAATCCATCTGAAGCTGAGTAATGCTATCCGCTTGTTTTTAATGATATACGGCGGCAGTTATCTTCTTTTTCATTGACAGATTATACAAAGAGACTTATATTGTTTTCCAGCTTTTATCTGGTATTTTCTTTAGAATATAAATGCAAGCTAGGTAGCTTGATAATTTCAGAAATACTAGGCAAGATTTTAAACATGTAAGGAGTTTTATGAGCGATATCGAAAATAGAGTTGTAAAAGTAGTTGCTGGATTCATGGAGATAGACCCGCAAAAAATTAAAATGGATTCGCGTTTCGCAACAGATTTAGGTCTTGATAGCTTGGATCAAGTTGAGATCATCACTAATTTTGAAAAAGAGTTTAAGATTGAAATTCCGGATAGTGCTGCTGAAAGCCTTACAACTGTCGCTGACGCTGTAAAGTACATCAAAGAACATACTGAGGCTAAAAGTTAATAGCCTTTCTAAGGAGAGTATAGGTATGAGGCGCGTTGTAGTTACTGGAATTAGTATGATCACCCCTTTAGGCGGCGACCTAAGGCACAGCTGGGGAAGGTTAATTGAGGGGCAGTCAGGAATTGTTAGAATACCAGAAGAATTGTTCGATACTTCCGATTTGCCAGCCAAGGTTGCGGGTCTTGTTCCAGAGAGTGATGAGCCTTATGCGTTAGATATCAGTAAGTATGTATCAGGCCGTGATAAGCGGAAAATGGATACTTTCATCGCATATGCGATCGCCGCTGCTGAACAACTCTTAGAAGATTCAGGATGGCGTACTGAAAATGAAGAAGGGCAGCTGGAAACAGGTGTCTTGATTGGCTCTGGTATTGGCGGGTTGAAATATATTGCTGAAACTACAAAGCATTTGATTGAAGAAGGGGCTCGTCATATCAGCCCTTTTTTTATTCCTGCCAGCATAGTTAATTTAGCTTCGGGTCATGTATCAATAAAATATGGCTTTAAAGGGCCAAATCTAGCTATTGCTACCGCTTGCTCTACTGGTGCGCATGCAATCGGCGAAGCGGCGTGGATGATTAAAAGAGGCGATGCCAAAGTTATGGTTGCTGGAGGCACAGAATCTGCTGTATGCAAGCTTGGGATTGCTGGTTTCGCAGCTGCTAAGGCGCTTTCCACAAATTTTAATGACACTCCTGCAAAAGCTTCCCGCCCTTGGGATGCTGATCGTGATGGTTTTGTTATGGGGGATGGTTGTGGGCTTATGGTTCTTGAGGATCTTGAGCATGCCAAAGCGCGTAATGCGAAAATCTATGCTGAGCTAGTTGGTTATGGTTTAACTAGCGATGCTTATCACATAACCGCTCCAGATGGTAATGGCGGTTTGCGCTCAATGCAAGCAGCTTTAAAACAAGCGGGCCTCTCTCCAGCGGATATTGACTATATAAATGCACATGGCACATCTACCCCTGTTGGCGATGAAATGGAGCTTAATACAATTAAACAATTGTTCGCAGGGCATGCTGCCAAGCTAAAAATGTCTTCCACCAAATCAGCTATTGGGCATTTGCTCGGCGCTGCAGGAAGCGTAGAAGCGATATTCTCTGTGTTGTCTATTGTTAATAGCATCATTCCTCCAACCCTAAATTTAGATAACCCTTCGGTAGATAGTGGTGGAATAGATCTTGTGCCGCATATTGCAAAAGAGATGCCCGTTAATATCGCCTTAAGCAACTCCTTTGGATTCGGCGGGACAAATTCTACCTTGATATTTCGTAAGTACCAATAGCTAGAATGATTTCTAAAAGAATAGGGTTGGCATTCATTATTCTATTGGCTATTAATGTATCGACAATACCTTTGATCTATCTAACTTATTGGCGTAGCTCTTTTGAGAAAACGATCATCATACCAAAAAATTATGGAACTAAGCAGATCGCTTCTTTGCTAGCAGATGAGCTGCTTTTGCCAATGCCGCAATTATTCGCAATATTAGCTAAAAGCATTGCATTATACCATAATTTGCCATTGCAAGCTGGTGAGTATAATTTCCCTTTGGGCTGTAATGTGCTTGATATAATTAATAAATTCCTTTTGGGTGATGTAGTAATCCATAAAATAACCATTCCAGAAGGTTACACGTTGCATCAAATTATAGATGCGCTGGAAGAAGCGCATGCCCTAATAGGTAAGCCAGATTTAAATAAAGTAAGCGAAGGATATTTGCTGCCAGAAACTTATTATTATACTTACGAAACAACTAGGGATAATCTTCTATCAAAGATGCACGCGGCGCAAGTGCGTGTTTGGCAAGAATATTATGAGAATCGAAGTCTTGCCTTGGATTTATCTCAGCATGAAATTTTAACAATTGCATCTATTGTTGAAAAAGAAGCTAAAATCAAAGAAGAATTGCCAGTTATAGCTGGAGTGTATTTGAATCGTTTAAAAATTGATATGCCGCTACAAGCGGACCCAACAATTATATATGCAGTAACCAAAGGCCGTAATGGCGAAGGGGTAAATATTGCCGAGCAAAAATCAATACTTGATTCCCCGTACAATACTTACATGTATAAAGGTCTTCCGCCGACGCCAATTGCCAATCCAGGCAAGGCAGCCATCATTGCCACGCTAAACCCAAATATCCATGATTACTTGTATTTCGTTGCTGATAGAGATAGCGGGGCTCATTTATTTGCATCTAACTACAAGCAACATTTGGCAAATATAAACAAAGTCAAGATATTAGATCGCAATAAGAAAAAATAAAAAATTTACCAGTTGTTAACTAATTTATGCATACTTCTTTTAAAAGATATGTTATAATGTAATTATATAATGTATTTGAGTTATATATTTAAAAAATAGGAGGTGCAGATGGAAAAAAATAGTGAAAATTTTAAAAAACTACAAGAGTTGCGCGTTAAAGATAATCGTATAAAAAAACAGATAAAGAGTGTAATAAATAAGCAAGTGATAAGCCACTTTGAAGTGACTAGATTAAAGTCTGATAGTATTACGCTCGGCGTTGCAATTGCTAATCTTGAGCATGATTTATTAGAAAACTTGATCGCTTAACTTCGGGAGAAATCTTTTGGGCGCGCTGAGATGCGTGCTTAAAACTTTCTCAATAAGTTTTTTTAGCGCGGAATTGGCAAATAATCATTATATTGTTTTAGCTATGTCACTTTCTTTAATGTCAAGGCTTTTCAATGCACGTTGATGCCATGGTATAGTTTTTTCATATAAGTCAAGAGTGTTATCTAATAATTTAAAATCAATTTCTTTGTGAGAGATCATATAAGTTAAGATATTGAAACCTTCGGTTAAGTCTTTAAGCTTCATATTGAGATTAGATTTTATTTTTTCAATTTGACTGCTAAAAACCAGTTGGGGAGGGTATTCTCGAAACGCCTCATTTATGAAAAAATCTACTTTTTGCAATTTTTCCAGGCATTCGTCATAGTATGTAGAAGTCAAGATTTGATCTTACAGACAAGATAAACTAACAAAACTGATCAGGATTTAAATTCTCCCTTTCAGCGTTGTATTCAAGATACAAGATCTCATTACTTTTTTCAACCG
>Ga0068876_10000133_pt1 | contig 58038 bp, 44 predicted proteins | sample NOAtaG_6_FD_66442 | JGI IMG/M metagenome (GOLD analysis project Ga0068876, IMG submission 66442) | Freshwater lake microbial communities from Lake Erie, under a cyanobacterial bloom - NOAA_Erie_Diel5S_2200h metaG | ecosystem: Environmental > Aquatic > Freshwater > Lake | place: USA: Ohio, Lake...
AGAAAATTTATCAACTGGCTAAAAAGGCGACACGCTATTGAAACAGGCATTGTTGAAAGAATGTACGATATAGATAAAGGTGTTACAGAAACTTTAATCAATAAAGGTTTTATTTCATCATTGGTAAGCCACGGAGATACCAATATTCTCAAACAGACATTTACCACTATTAATGTGCGTAATTCAGGCTTTTGTGCTTTCTATAAAATTGTGCGTAGGGCAAGGGAAGTTCTCTTCGGCCCCGGCCTGGGCAAACATTTTTCCGTTAATTGATTTAGCCTGGATACATTTGTTTTTAAGGGCGTCCCTTTAACTTTAGCAAAATATGAACGTCGTTATTTCGCGGTCATTTTGGAAAAATTACGGTTTATCGACAGCAATAATCGGGTTGCTTTGTTTATGCTCCTGTTCGGATCCTCCTCCTTTGAAGCTCACCCTGGAGCAGCGGGAATGGGTAGATACCCTTTACTTGCGCCGTATCGAAGGGATGGGTGCCAGGATGGACAGCCAGTGTGTAGAAAAGCAAACTCGCTTATTAAAGCTGCTCACGGATTCTATCCTGGCAGTACGGCGCGAAGAAGAAGCGGCTTTAAGGGCAAAATATCGGCAGTAAAGCATATTTGAATATGGTGAAATCATATTTTGGAATACAAAGTCGTCTGTCGGACAAATGGTTGCTATGGGCAATTCCCTGTCTGTTGGGGGTGTTGTCCTCCGGGTGCCTGGACCGAAAAGAGTATTCCCAGTCCGATATTGATGCGCTTATCGAGAAAGAGGTCAGGCAGCGCGTCGAGGTGTTTATTCGTACAAAGGAGGAGCGCTGTATGGAGGATATCCTGAAAGCGGCCAACCATCTCGCAGATTCCATCATGGTGGTCGAAGCGTTTTTTGACCGGGACACTTTTTCGCGCCCTGAAAAGCCCAGCCGCCCGGATAAACCGCATATCAAGGTCCTGCAGGATAGCACGCCTGTCGGGCCGCTGATAAAAACCGATCGCCATTAAAAACCTCGTATAAACCAAATCAATACTTACTAACCATACCACGTATATGCAAGGAATAGATATCGAAGCGATCAACCAACAAATTTACATTGACAGTGCCTTTACCGAAAAACTGAGGTCACAGACGGCAGGTGTCATCGTTGGCCAGGAGCACATGATCGAGCGCCTGATGCTGGGCTTGCTTACGAAAGGGCACGTTTTACTGGAAGGCCTTCCGGGATTGGCAAAAACCCTGGCGATAAAGACCCTGGCAAAGGCAATTGACGCAAAATTCAGCAGGATACAGTTTACGCCCGATTTGCTTCCTGCCGATGTAGTAGGCACCATGATCTATAACCCCAGCAAACAGGAATTCACGGTGCGGCGTGGCCCTGTTTTTGCCAATTTTATCCTGGCCGATGAAATCAACCGTGCCCCGGCCAAAGTGCAAAGTGCGCTGCTGGAGGCAATGCAGGAGCGCCAGGTAACGATTGGTACCGAAACGTTTCATCTCGAGGAACCTTTCCTGGTACTGGCCACCCAAAACCCTATTGAACAAGAGGGCACATATCCCCTGCCTGAAGCGCAAATGGACCGGTTTATGCTCAAGGTTAGAATCGGGTATCCAACGAAGGACGAAGAGCGGGAAATCATCCGTCGAAATATACAGGACGAGGCCTTTGGGACGGAAATAGATCCTGTCGTACACCCTCAGGAAATCCTTCGTGCCCGCAAATCGGTGCGCAAAGTGTATATGGACGAAAAAATAGAGCGCTATATCGTTGATATTGTATTTGCGACCCGAAAACCTTCCGACTTTGGCCTGTCAGCGCTTCAGCCGCTAATCAGTTATGGCGCTTCCCCCAGAGCGAGTATAAACCTCGCCTTGGCAAGCAAAGCATACGCTTTCCTGAGGAGAAGGGGCTATGTAATCCCCGAAGATGTGCGCAATGTCTGTCAGGATGTGCTTCGGCACCGGATCGGCCTGACTTATGAGGCAGAAGCGGAAAGTATTAACCAGGAGGATATCGTCCACCGCATCCTGAATGCTGTAGAGGTGCCCTGAATTCATCTTTTTTATGGAAACCGGCGAACTCCTGAAACGCGTCAGGAAAATAGAAATCAAAATCAAAGGCCTTAGCCGGAATATATTCTCCGGTGAATATCACAGCGCATTCAAGGGCAGGGGAATGTCCTTCAGCGAAGTGCGTGCATATCAGTTTGGCGACGATATACGCAATATTGACTGGAATGTGACCGCACGTACCGGAGAGCCGCATGTCAAAATTTATGAAGAAGAACGCGAGCTCACCGTAATGCTGTTGGTAGATGCCAGCCGATCCGCCCTGTTTGGGGCCGTAGGACAGTTTAAATCAGAAATCATTGCCGAAATATGCGCACTGCTGGCTTTTTCGGCGATTTCGAACAACGATAAGGTAGGACTTGCGCTGTTTACAGACCGGGTCGAATTATATATTCCCCCGAACAAGGGCAGCCGGCATATTTTGCGGATTATCCGGGAGTTGATCCATTTTCAGCCATCCGGTAGGCGCACAGATCTCGGAAGAGCCCTCGAGTTCTTCTGCCATGTGATTAAAAAGCGCAGTATTTGTTTTGTGATCGGCGATTTTTTTGTGGAGGGGTACGAAGATGCCCTACGGGTCGCAGCACGTAGCCACGATGTCATCGGGGTACGGGTCACCGACCGCAGGGAAGAAATCCTTCCCGATGTTGGCCTGCTTCGTGCGGAAGATGCCGAAACGGGTGCAAAGCTATGGCTGGATACGGGCAATCCGCATTTCAGGGCCTCTTACGCAGCGCGCTACATAGGTTCCAGCCGGTATTTTCGCACGACGTTCCTCAAAACGGGGGCGGATGTGGTGGACCTTAAAACGGATGAATCGTACGTTCAGGCACTTTTGCAATTTTTTCAAAAGCGATCCGGCAGATGAACATAAGGCTTAAATTGCTCAATTTACCCCTGTTGCTGTTTATAATCCTGCCCTTTTGTTCAGTAGGCCAGGGACGGGTGCGGGCAAGTCTCGACAGTACGGATATCCTCATCGGCGATGAAATCAGGCTGCGGATGGAAATCGTATTGCCACCGGGAAGTCTGCTACTGCGCATTGCCACGGATACGCTTGCTACCGTAAAGGGTATCGAGCGCAGACGGGCGCTAAGGAGGGATTCCCTTATACAAGACCAGGGTATTTCGTATGTCCAGGATTTTATTCTATCTGCTTTTGACTCCGGGGACTACCGTTTACCCCCGATTCCGGTAGATATTCAAACCCCTTCGGGTAGAAGCCGGTTAATTAGTAACGACCTGTTTCTTAGCGTGCGACCAGTGCCTTTGGTCACAGACACAGCCCGCCTACAGCCGATTAAAGAGATATGGAAAGAGCCAGTACGGTTAGCTGACTTTTGGCCTTATGCCCTTATATTGGCAGCAATACCACTTATGGTTTACCTGTTCAGGCGCATGCGCCGAAAACCGCCTCCTGTCTTATTGACCGGGGAACCTGCGGTACCGCTGGCGCCACCCCATATTGTCGCTTTGGAACGACTTGAGGCATTGAGGGAAAAGTCATTACTGGAGGAAAAGCAGTTTAAAACCTTCCAGTCCGAGCTCGTGCATATTTTTAAGGAATATATTTCCCGGCGCTATTCCGTACAGGCATTGGAATCGGTTACCGAGGAGGTTGTGCACTTGTTGGAAGTTTCCGATGTAGAAAAAGAGTGGATAGCGCTTGCCCATCAAGTGATGCGCGATGCGGATTGGGTGAAATTTGCAAAAGCCGATCTGCCGCTGGAGCGGCACGAAGCGGCCTGGCAGATTATTTTTGATTTTGTTCAAGCGACAAAACTGGAGTTGGATGATGGCCGTTTGGAGTGATTTACGGTTTCTAAACCCGGAAATGCTGTTGCTGGCCCCTTTGTTAATCGTATTGGCACTGTGGTGGCAGCGGCGCACCGCACAGGAAGGGGCGACGTTGCGTTTTTCTTCCCTGCAGGGAACGGGGGCAGGGGAAATATCCTTCTGGCGAGTCCGCCTGCGGCTTGCGCTGCCTTATCTCCGCCTTTTGGCTTTGGTGCTGTTATCCGTAGCGATTGCCCGCCCGCAGCGGATGTTAAAAGAAGAGCGTATTCGGGCGGAGGGGATAGATATTATGATGGTCATGGATCTGTCCAGCAGTATGCTCGCACAGGATTTCCAGCCCAACCGTCTGGAGGTGAGCAAACGGGTAGCCATTGAATTTGTTGGCCGCCGGCCTTATGACCGCATCGGGCTTGCCGTATTTTCAGGTGAAGCCTTCACCCAATGCCCCTTGACGACCGATCACGCCGTAGTCAAACAATTCCTTGCCCAGCTTCAATGCGGGTTTCTCGAAGACGGTACAGCGATCGGCATGGGCCTGGCTACCGGGGTGAACAGGATTAAAGATAGTGAGGTGAAAAGTAAGGTAATCATCCTGCTCACCGATGGGGTCAATAATGCCGGATATATTAAGCCAGCTACCGCCGCAGAGATTGCAGCCCAATATGGGATTAAGGTCTATACCATTGGCGTAGGAAGTATGGGGGATGCTTTGACCCCCGTAAGCCGGCGCAGTGACGGGCAATATATTTTCGGCCTCGCCCGTGTAGAAATTGACGAAACGCTCATGCAGCAAATCGCAGAAATGACCGGGGGGAAATACTTTCGTGCAACCAGTGAACAGAGCCTGGAAAAAATTTATGCCGAAATTGATGCACTGGAGAAAACAAAGATCGAGGTCACGGCGATAAAGCGTTACAGCGAGGCCTACCGATTTTGGTTACTGGCCGGATTGTTGATTTTATTGACGGAATTTGCTTTAAGGCATAGCATTGTAAAAAGTATTACAGACTAAGCAGAGGGCGTTAAATCCAGGTATTGTTATGTCGAGAAACGTGCCTGGGCCTATGCTGGGCAAAATAACGAAAATATGTTCCGTTTCGAACATTCAGAGCTGTTGTACTTTCTGGTATTGTCGCCACTACCAATCGTCGTGTCATGGTTGAGCGGTGTACTCCTGCGGCGGAATATGCACTTGTTTGGCCAGGAGCGGCAGGTTGTGAGGTTGTTGGAAGGGTGGCAGGAAAACCGCATGAAGCGCCGGGCGATCGTGTGGGCACTGGCATTTGCCCTGCTCGTCGTCGCATGGGCAAACCCCCAGTGGGGAACAAAGCAGGAAGCAGTGAAAAGTAAGGGTATCGAAGTATTCATTGCACTGGACCTATCGCAAAGTATGCTGGCAGAAGATATCGCCCCTAGTCGGCTGGAACGTGCGAGGCGTTTCGCAGCAGATTTGGCACTTCAGCTCAGGGGTAATAAAATCGGGCTTATCCTCTTCGCCGGGACTGCCTACCTCCAGGTGCCACTGACGATGGACTACGCTGCCGTGGCCCTTTTTGCCAATAGTGTGAGCCCTGAAAATATTCCGGATCAGGGAACGTCCATCTCTGCAGCGATCCAGGTAGCAAAACGCTATTTTTCCCAAGGTCAAAAAGGTGGTAAGGCACTGATCCTCATCAGCGACGGCGAAGACCACGAAGCCTCCGTGCCGGAGGAACTCGAAGGCCTCCGCACCGGAGGAACCAACGTTTTTGCGCTTGGCGTTGGCACAGCACAAGGCAGCTTTATTCCGGTACAAACAGGCGGGCAGGAAGATTATAAAAGAGATGCACAAGGTGCTCCGGTACGCTCCCGCCTCAATGAGCAGATGCTCCGGGAACTTGCCAGCGAAGGGGGAGGGCGTTATTTCAACCTGATATCCGGTAATGAAAGTACGATGCAACAGCTATTGACACAAATTAACCGGATTGAAAAACGCGAAATGGAACAGCGCGTGTTTAGCGAATACGAAAGCTATTTCCAGCCGTTTATCTTTATTGCATTACTCCTCTGGCTACTTGAATATTGCTGGCCCTTTGGCCGCAGGGGCGCTTCAGCTGCCTAAACAGCTCTGAGGTTCCTACACACACATCTTTACGTTTTCGTTAGTACTCTTGGGGCCTGTCAATACCTAAAAAAGTAAACGCTTTTGGTTAAAAAATCCTTTTTTGATCTCTGTTCCTGAGCTTGCGATAAGCAGAGTTGGGGATTAAAGTATTCCAGTTACAAGAAATTATTCCATCCTCTTTTCATCCGTTTTCTCCTTTCGTTTCAAAGAACTTCTTCTGATTGCTGCATCGGAAAAGGGGTACTTTTTTTAATGAAGAGAAAAATATTTGCATTTTATAACAAAAAAAGTTAGATTTGGCTAACAATTTTTGTTATGCATATTACAAAAGCAGAAGAAGATTATCTGAAAGCATTGTTTCATCTGAGTGTAGAACAGGAACTCGAACGTGCGGGGACCAACCGGCTGGCCGATTATCTGGGTGTCGCCCCTGCATCGGTCAACAATATGCTGAAAAAGCTGAAGTCCAAAGCCCTGGTAGATTATGAAAAATATGGTAAGCTGTCCCTTACAGAAGGGGGCAAGGCCATTGCGGTGCGCTTGATCCGTAAGCACCGTCTTTGGGAGACTTTTTTGTTCAAGTACCTCAATTTTTCCTGGGATGAGGTGCATGAGGTCGCAGAGCAGCTCGAGCATATCCGCTCACCAAAGCTGATGGCAGAATTAGACCGTTTTATGGGTTTTCCACAGACGGATCCACACGGCGAAGCGATACCCAATGAATTTGGCGAATTTGATTTAAAGCCTAAGATAGCCCTTGCTGCACTGAAAACCGGGGATATCTGCCGCCTGGTTTCTGTCAGCGACGACTCTATTGCTTTTTTGAGGTACGTTTCAAAGATCGGCCTTGCCCTGAATATTATCATTGAAATTGGGGAGACGCGGGCATTTGACCGTTCTATGGAGATTAGAGTCGAAGGGATTACGCACAGTGTCTCCTGCAAGTTTGCGGAGCATATTTTCGTCGAGATATTACACGAGGAATAAAATTACAGCGAATGGACATCCAACCGATACTTGCCCTGTTTTGGGGGATTTTGTTCCTGTCCCTCGTACTGCTGGTCTTCTGGCCACAAAAAGGGCTCTTTGTACGAATAACGAACGACCGCCTCAATGCCCGGCGCATCCTTCTTGAAGATGCACTGAAATTTTTATTTGACTGCGAATACAAGGGACTCCCCTGCCGGCTAAACGCCCTGGCTGGTAACCTGCACATCTCGACCGACAAAACGGCCCGTTTGCTCGAGAGCCTCCGCCATATTGGTCTGATCGCACTGGATCGGGACATGATCAAATTGAGCGAACTGGGTCGGTCTTATGCATTGCGGATCATTCGGGTACACCGGATATGGGAGCGTTATCTGGCAGACGAAACGGGTACGCACCATCTGGACTGGCATGGCCAGGCAGACATGAAAGAACACGAGATTACCCTTGCAGCAGCAGACCTGCTGGCTGCCCGGATGGGTAACCCGGTATTTGACCCGCACGGAGATCCGATTCCTTCGAGTGCCGGCGAGTTGCCCGATTATAGTGGTAAGCCGATGAGTGAAATGCAGGAAGGAGAACTCGCCCGGATTGCCCACATCGAAGATGAGCCTAAAGCGATTTACTCTCAAATCGTGGCTTTGGGCTTATATCCCGGCATGCAGGTATATATGATGGATGTATCGGAAGAGCGCCTTCAATTTGCGGCAAACGGGGAGGAATGTATCCTTAGCCCGCTTCTCGCTGTCAATATCACGGTAGAGGGAATAATAGACCGAGAGCCGCTCCGGGAAAAATATGCGCAACTCTCGTCTCTCAGGGTTGGAGAAAAGGCCCAGATCAAAGGTATTGCTCCGGCTTGCCGGGGCCAGCAGCGCAGAAGGTTGATGGATTTGGGGATTGTGCCCGGGGCAGTAGTTGAGTATGCTTTTCCCAGTGCCGGCGGTGATCCTGTGGCATATCTCGTAATGGGGGCACTGGTCGGTATCCGGAAATCCCAGGCTGATTTCATATTTATAGAACCTTTAAACCACCAAGCGGAATGAGCAACCAGAATTGTGAAAATTGTCCTGTACATCATGTCGAACACCTGGTACGTCTCGGGATCGCAATGGACCGGGTGGATTATGTCGTTGCCCTTGCGGGTAATCCCAACACGGGCAAGAGCACGGTGTTTAATAACCTTACGGGGTTGAGGCAGCATACGGGCAACTGGCCGGGAAAGACCGTAATCCGGGCGGAGGGTGGTTTTTCTTATAAAGATAAGCGCTATAAAGTGGTGGACCTGCCCGGTACTTATTCCCTGCTCTCGACGAGCACGGATGAAGAAGTCGCACGTGACTTTATCCTCTTCGCGCGGCCAGACGTCACAGTGATCGTGGCAGATGCCACCCGTCTGGAGCGCAACCTCAACCTCGCGCTTCAAATCCTGGAAATTACCGACCGTGCAGTTTTTTGTCTCAACCTCATGGATGAGGCGCGTCGCCATCAGATCGGGATTGATACACGCACACTGAGCCGGGAATTGGGTATCCCGGTTATTGCGGCTGCAGCCCGGCAGAAAGAGGGCATGGACGAGCTCATCAGCACTATCGCACAAGTGGCATCGGGAAGCTATACCTGTAAGCCTCACCGGATCAAGCCGCGTTCTGCACCCCTGCAGCATGCAGTGGAAGTACTGGCCAAAAAGCTGGGGGAATCATTTCCAGGCATGCCGAACCTCAACTGGGTCGCATTGCGCCTGCTGGAAGGGGACCAGAGCATCATAGAAGCAGTAAAGAGCGGTGGGCTGGGTCAGCTTAGTCCAGGTACGCTCAATCTGAATATTTAATGCGTTTTGCTATGGAAAAAAACAATGAGCAGACTGGCCAGGAGTTACTTTCCCTGGCCAATAAACTCCGCTGGGGCCTGGGTGTGGATTTTCACGACACCATCATCGCGTCTGTTTATGAAGATGCTTCGCGGATTGCCCGGAAAGCTGTACGCCAGGAAGGAGATCGTAGCTCTTATCATCTGGAGCGCCGGATTGATGAATTGGTGACGAGCCGGACCTGGGGCTTTCCAATTATGCTCCTGCTCCTGGCCCTGGTATTCTGGCTAACGATTGCCGGGGCCAATGTACCCTCCGGGATGCTGGCATCGCTTTTAGTAGATACAGCCCATCCCTGGCTGCGGCAGCTTGCCGGTAGCATCGGCACGCCCGCCTTTCTAAGCGGATTACTGATTGACGGGGCATACCTGGCCATGGCGTGGGTAGTTTCGGTAATGTTGCCGCCAATGGCGATTTTTTTCCCGCTTTTCACCTTACTCGAAGACCTGGGATACTTGCCGCGGGTTGCATTTAATATGGACAGCCTGTTCAGAAAAGCGGGAGCCCACGGGAAGCAGGCACTCACAATGAGTATGGGCTTCGGTTGTAATGCTGCCGGTGTCATCGCTACCCGTGTGATTGATAGCCCACGGGAACGGCTGATCGCGATTATTACAAATAACTTTTCCCTCTGCAACGGCAGATGGCCTACACAAATCCTGATTGCCACAATTTTCATTGGAGGGGCTGTACCGGCATATCTGGCGGGTATTGTTTCTTCGGCGGCAGTAGTAGGAATTGCAGTACTGGGTATTGGTTTCAGCCTATTGGTTTCCTGGGCGCTGAGCAAGACCCTGCTCAAAGGGGAGGCATCGGCATTCAGCCTGGAATTGCCCCCTTACCGGCCACCACAAATCTGGCAGACCCTTTATACTTCGCTTATGGACCGCACGGTCTTTGTCCTTTGGCGGGCGGTAGTTTTTGCGATCCCCGCCGGCATGGTCATCTGGCTGGTGGGCAACGTATCTATTGACGGCACCAGCCTTGCCGGGCATTTTATCCACTATTCCACACCTTTCGCCTTGATTTTTGGACTGAACGGGGTAATTCTCCTGGCATACATCATCGCCATCCCTGCCAACGAAATCGTCATCCCGACCGTCCTTATGCTAACAGTGTTACATTCTGGTTTGGGGGGCGTCGGCGAAGGCCAGGGCATTTTATTCGAGCTCGACGCCATTGAGGATACCGAGCAGGTACTCCGGGCAGGCGGATGGACCTTACTCACCGGAATCAACCTGATGCTGTTCAGCCTACTGCACAATCCGTGTTCTACGACGATTTATACCATTTACAAGGAAACGGGCAGCTTAAAATGGACGATTATCGCTACCTTTCTGCCCATTGGTTTAGGATTGACCGTATGCTTTTTTGTCACGCAAATCTGGAATTTGTTTCATACTTTGATCTGAACCGATAGGGTACTTTTGAGGTTCTTTATTCGCTGTACCAGCATAATGTTTAACGCTACCGGAATGCACTATCTCATCGCAATACTCTTGGCAACCGCGGGGATAACGGTATCCCTGAATGGACAGGATGCCCACAAATTACTGCGGGACGGAGATCGGTACTATCAAAAAGGCGGATATCCAGAGGCAGAGGAATATTACCGCAAATCCCTTGCCAGGTCCAATAGTGCCAATGGGCACTTCAACCTGGGCAATTCCGTTTACTACCAGGGCCGCTTTCCAGAGGCAGTCGGGCAGTTCGAACAAGCAGCAAGACAAGCGTCTTCTTCTGCAAAAAGGGCAGAAGCTTACTATAACCTGGGTAATGCACATTTCGAGGCAGGAAACCTGGAAAAAAGTATTGAGGCATATAAAAATGCCCTGCGCAACGACCCTTCGGATGTTTCTGCAAAATATAACCTGACCCTGGCGCAGAAAAAACTTCGCCAGCAAACGCCACCTCCCCCCCCTCCCCAACAATCCCCAGGGAACGAATCCTCCAGCCAGCAAAAACCTCCCCCGCCCAACCAACAACCCGGGCAGCAACCCGGGAATGAGCCGCAATCCTCCAAAACCCCTTCCCCAGGGCAGCCTGGGGAAGGAGGCCAAAAACTCAGCCGTGAAGAAGCCGAAGCCCTGCTGCGTATCGCAGGGCAGGAAGAAAAAAAAGTACAGTCAAAAATGCGTAAAGACCCCGGGCAGGCGATAAAAAGCAAAAAAGATTGGTAGCATTAATATAATGACTTGTCTATGAAAAAAAACCTCCTCTTGCCGATGCTTTTTGCAATGCTGTCCGGCATTGCCATTGCACAGAAGCCGGTCCGTTTTGTTGCGGAAGCAAGCAGTGATTCCGTGCTACTGGGACATTATTTTGAAGTTTCTTTTCTTTTGGAAAATGCTAATGCACGGAACTTTTCCATGCCGACTTTAGACCCGGATCTGGAGCTGCTCTCGGGACCCAATACCTCCTCTTCTTTTTCGATGGTCAATGGCGAAAGTACACAGAAGGTGCGTTACAGCTTTATCGTGCGCCCTGCGCGGGAAGGCTTTTTTACGATCCCACCAGCTTCTGTGGAAGCGGATGGAAAGCATATTGAATCCGAGCCCATGGAGATTTATGTAGGTCCTAATCCAGGGGGAGTGCCCCAACCGGAAGTGGAGAAGGCCCCCAATCCTTTTCGGATGGATTTCGGCGATTTTTTTGGGCGCAATGGGCCATCTTTTCCTCCCCTGCCAAAAGAAATCCCGGAAAAAAAGCGTAAAACAGTTAAAATTTAAATGGTGGAACGGCTTATTCATCCGGCTATTCTCTTTTTTGCGTCCTTACTCTTTTTTCCGATTGTTGCCCGGTCCCAGTCGGGAGCGCCCTCTTTCGAAGCATTTGCCGATGCGCAGGAAGTCTTTAAAGACAATTATTTCCAGGTCACCTTCACCCTCCGCAATGCGGAAGGGAGCGAGTTCCGTCCACCTGATTTCAAAGATTTCCGTATCATTTCCGGGCCTTCGAGAGGGATGAGTACGACAATTATCAACGGGCAGGTTCGTATGGAAGCGTCTTATTCCTACGTATTGCAGCCGCGCCGTACGGGCAAGCTGTATATAGGGAGTGCTTCAATCAAAGGGGTTATAGACCGGATCGGGCGCAACTTCCGTTCCCAGCCCATTGCGATCACAGTCCTTGAGCAAAACTCCGGGGAATCAGGCGATGCACCCGACTACTTCGTCCGGGCATCGCTGAACGTTGGGGAGGCGTACGTCGGCCAGCAGGTACGGCTGGACTATACGCTCTTTACAACAGTCGAGGTCCAGCATTTCAATATTGTGGAGGAATCTCCTTACCTGAATTTTTATGCGGAAGACCTTTCCGGCATAAACCCACAAGTGAAGCGGGAAATTATAAATGGCCGCGAATATTATAGCCAGGTATTAAAAAGCCTGTCTTTATATCCGCAGAAGGCCGGGATGCTGACTATTCAGCCGGCCTCTCTGCAACTGGGTATTGTAACGGATGCCGGAGCGGAGAGCTTCTTCTTTGGTGCCGATATAAAAAGGGTTGGGGTAAGCACAGCACCTGTGATGTTGAAGGTGAGGCCGCTCCCCTCCGGGCCTCCAGTCTCTTTTAGTGGGGCAGTAGGTGATTTTTCCTTTGAGGCTTCACTCGACCGCAATATTGCTACTACTGATGATGCGTTCAGGTTGATGCTCGCTGTTACGGGGGATGGTGATTTGAAGCGCGTAGAAGCCCCTGGTTTGCAGGGTGTGGACTCATTCGATATTTATGAGCCCAGGGTAAAGGAAGAAAACTACGGGGAGTCTGGTGGGAAGCGGGTTGGCAGAAAAGTATTTGAATACTTGCTTGCCCCCAGGGCGACAGGCAAATTTAGGTTGGCCCCGGTATTCAGTTATTTTTCCCCGCAAAAGGGCACATATTCCACGTTGGCACCTCAGGTTTTTGAGGTCGAGGTTCGGCAGGGAAGGCTACCTGCTAAGCAACTTGAGGGAAGCAGAGACGTCCCTGAAAGCAGTACGGGGCTTATGGAGGTGCAGGATCTTTCCATGGGGAAAAAGCGATGGGTACAACAACCAGTATTTTGGGCGGCATTATTTTTGCCTTTCCTTGCGTTTGGCGTGGTTGTGGGGGCTAAGCACTACCGGCGGCGTTTTGGGTCAGGTGTACGCCATCGGTCGGGAGATATCGGAAAGGTTGCTGAAAAGTGGCTGGAGACAGCGGCCCGGCACTTACACAAAGGGGAGAGCAGGTATTTTTATGAGGCCGTTTCAAATGCCTTTTTGCAATACCTTTCCCAACGGCTCCAGGTCCCGTTGTCGGAGCAGTCCCAGGCACGGTTACTTGAACAATTAGAACGCCAGGGACTGGGACAGCCCCTGGTGGATACTTTCCGTCAGATCCTGAAGAATTGTGAGCTCGCCCTTTATGCGGGTATGGACAATTCTGCTGCTATGGAAGAGACTTACCGCAATGCGATAGGGGCATTGGAAGCACTGGAGCATTTTTTTCAGGAAAAAAAGAAGGCCGGGATTGCATAGGTATGTAGTGGATATTTTCCCTATAGCGGCAGCAGGGGGGTATGAGAGGAAGAGATATGCTGTTCCTGCAGCGGTTTAAAGGGGCTTGGAGGGGTGTTACAGGTCCGGTGCTATCGGATTGGCACAAAATAGGAGAGGATATCTTCTACTGTTGTGCGGGAGTTGGAAAGCCGCGGCACTTTATGTTGCCCGCCGAGTTTTCCGCGTGCTTTCATCCATTGGAGAAAGGCGCCTGGGGGGAGCGCCCTTATTTTCAGGGGGGCGAGTGCTATATTGCGATAGCGCTTAGCTTCGTAATCCGAGTTGATGTGCTGGAGGTTTTGGTCTAGTTGTTCAGCAAATACGTTGAGGTCTTCGGGCGGTTTTTCAAATTCTATGAGCCATTCGTGCCCGCCCCTGGTATTTCCGGAAAGAAAAACAGGCGCGACGGTATAGTCCCGTACGATAGCACAATGCCGGGCACAGGTTACCGCAAGTGCCTGGTCGGTATTATCTACGATGACCTCTTCCCCAAAAGTGTTGATATATTGCTTTGTCCGCCCTGTAACCTTTATGCGGAAAGGGGAAAGGGAAACAAAAGAGATGGTATCGCCTGGCAGATAGCGCCAAAGCCCGGAATTGGTGCTGATTACGATCGCATATTGTTTTCCGGTTTCTACTTCCTGTATTGATAGGGTATGGGGCTGGGGTTTTCCCCACTCTTCCATGGGGATAAATTCGTAGTAGATTCCATGGTTGAGGAGGAGGAGCATACCCTCCTTTTGGAAGTCGTCCTGAACGGCGAAGAAACCTTCAGAGGCATTATAGACTTCCTGGTAGCTTATTCCCGGACCGGGGAAGAACAAGTCGAATTGAGCGCGGTACGGGGTAAAGCTGACCCCTCCATGGGAATAGACCTGGAAGTGCGGCCAGACTTCGCGCATTGAGGATTTACCGGTAATTTCGAGGATTCTGCGAAACAGGACGACTGTCCAGGTGGGTACGCCACCGATCATGACCACTTTTTTTTCCTTTGCCCCTGCCCTGGCGAGTAATTCGAGTTTTAGTTCCCAGTCGGCTATGAGGGCGGTTTCCAGATCAGGGATAAAAAACGGTCGGCCAATCCGGGGCATATTACTGATCATAATTGCGGATACGTCGCCAATGAGGGTTTTGGGATAATGCTCGAAGCGGCTGAGGCTTCCCCCCATGAGCATGGATTTGTCGGCGAAGTTTCGGGCATCGGGGTGTGCGTGGTAGATTAAGGCCATTGCATCCCATGCACCGCGAATATGCGTTTGGCGCAGGTTTGGGGCGGTTACCGGGATAAATTTGCTTTTTGAGCCGGTAGTACCGGAAGATTTTGAAAAGCGGTTTACTTTTCCTGGCCAGAGTACGTCGGGTTCGCCATACATCATACGCTCGATGAACGGTTTGAGGTCTTCATATTCTGACAGGGGGATAGCTTTTTTATAATCTTCGGTCGTATGGATTTGGTCTATGCCCCATTTTTTTCCCCATGCAGTCAGACGGGCTTTTTGCAGTAATTGGTACCACTGGTTTTGCTGTACGGCGGAGGGTTGCAAAGTACTTTTCCACAATTGCCGGTACCGCAACTTCAAGTAAGCCCGCATAAAATAATTAATCCCTTCCCTGGTCATAAAAGATGCCCTTTAAACATTGGCCCGTAGCGGGTGCGGCGATGAAAACCATTCCTTAGCATTAGGCTTTTGATGGCCACTGAAGGCATACCATCAAGATAAAGATAATCAAAATTATTGAGGCTTGCACTGAAATAGCGGATTACACCATCAATTAGCCGTGCTAAAATAGGGAAGAATAAATTAATCAGAGTGGTTTTTTCCTGTTAGTTCTATGGTCAGAAATTTTCCTGTATAGCTTTCGGGGCATTGGGCGATAAATTCCGGGGTGCCGGCACATAGGATATGGCCACCTTTTCGGCCGCCTTCCGGACCGATATCAATAATATGGTCGGCTACTTTGATCACGTCCATATTGTGTTCGATGACGAGTACGGTATTTCCGTGGGCAACGAGGCGGTTGAGGACGGCGATGAGGTGCCGGATATCTTCGAAATGGAGGCCGGTAGTTGGTTCATCGAGGATATAGAGGGTTTTACCGGTATCTTTTTTGGAGAGTTCTTCGGCAAGCTTTACCCGCTGGGCTTCGCCGCCGGAGAGGGTGGTTGCCTGTTGTCCGAGGGTAATATAGCCGAGGCCTACTTCTTCCAGGGTTTTGAGTTTGCGGTAGATTTTTGGTATATTTTCGAAGAAAGCAGCAGCCTCGGAGACGGGCATTTCGAGGATATCGGAGATGGATTTTCCTTTATACAGGACTTCGAGGGTTTCGCGGTTATAGCGGCGGCCCAGGCATTTTTCGCAATCCACATATACATCGGGGAGGAAGTTCATTTCGATGACGCGCATTCCGCCGCCTTCGCATTCTTCGCAGCGGCCGCCTTTTACATTAAAAGAGAAACGGCCTGGTTTATAGCCCCGGATTTTTGCTTCGGGCAATTCGGTATAGATTTTTCTGATTTCGGTGAACACCCCTGTATAGGTAGCGGGGTTGGATCTGGGTGTTCGCCCGATGGGTGCCTGGTCAATTTCGATTACTTTATCCAGGAACTCCAGCCCTTCGATCCGGGAATAAGGCAGGGGTTCCTGTAAGCTATTGTAGAAATGGTTGCGCAGGATGGGGTAAAGGGTTTCATTAATGAGGGAAGATTTGCCGCTGCCAGAAACTCCGGTGACGCAGACGAACAGCCCCAGAGGGATTTCGAGGTTCAGGTCTTTCAGGTTATTGCCCTTTGCACCAAAGAGTCGCAGGGATTTTTCGCTGTGTGCGCGTCGGCGGGCGGGTACTTCGATTTCCACCGCGTCGCACAGATAATTTGCGGTAAGGGAGCCTGATTTAAGGAAGTTTTCCGGTGTACCTTCACCGACGATCATCCCGCCATGTTTGCCCGCACCCGGCCCCAGGTCAATGAGGTAATCCGAAGCACGCATGATATCCTTATCGTGTTCGACGACGAGAACGGTGTTGCCGATGTCGGTGAGCTGCCGCAGAGCGGAAATCAGGCGTTGGTTATCGCGTTGATGTAGGCCGATACTGGGCTCATCCAGAATGTAGGTAATACCGGTGAGCTGGGAGCCGATTTGTGTTGCGAGGCGGATCCTTTGGGATTCACCGCCCGAGAGGGTCCTTGCCGGTCGGGAAAGCGTAAGATAGTCGAGACCGACATTGAGCAGAAAGCTCAGTCGAAGGCGAATTTCTTTAAGGATTTCGCGTGCGATAGACAGGCTGCGCTGCGGAAGGTAGTTTTCGGCCAGTTGTATCCAGTTAGCGAGTTCAGCGATATCCATTTCCGATAGCTCGCCGATATTTTTATCGTGCACCTTGAAATGAAGCGATTCTTTTTTCAGGCGCAGCCCTTTGCAATCGGGGCAGTCTCCGATGGACATAAATTCCTCTGCCCATCGGCGTATTTTTTCGGAAGAAGTATCGTTGAACCAGCGTTCCAACATTTTGATGAGGCCTTCGTATGCGAGGTTATAGGAATTATCACTGCTGTTGGACTGGATTTCGAGTACAGGTCCCCCACCGTGCAGGATGATATCCATTGCTGCTTTGGGGATATCCCGGATTGGTGTTGAAAAAGAAAACTGGAATTTTTTGCTTAATGCCCGCAGTTGTTTGAAGGAGAGATTGTCGCGTACTTCTCCCAAGGGGACGATACCACTATCGTTGATGGATTTCGAATCATCGGGGATGATTTTGCCTAAATCGGCCTGGGTGATTATGCCGAGTCCATTACAGGTGGGGCAGGCTCCATAAGGGGAGTTGAAAGAGAAAGTATTGGGGGAAGGCTCTTCATAGGATATCCCGGATTCCGGGTCTATGAGGTGTTTGCTAAGGCCGGTAACGGTCTCTGATTCGTTATCGAGGACAAAAATGAGCCCTTTGCCGATTTTGAGTGCACTGGCCAGCGAGTTGTTCAGCCTTTCCTGGTGGTTTTTGTTTGGGGAAAACCGATCTACGACGATTTCGATATCGTGTACCTTGTACCGGTCCACCTGCATACCCGGAAGAATGTCCTTGATTTCCCCGTCAATACGCACTTTGGTAAAGCCCTGTTTCAGGGCCTGCTCAAACAATTCGCGGTAGTGGCCTTTTCTTCCGCGGACGAGCGGTGCGAGGAGGGTAATTTTTTTGCCCTCATAAAGTTCAAAGATGCGTTCCCGCATCTGTTCTTCGCTATATCGGGACATTTGTTGACCGGAGGCATAGGAATAAGCAACGCCGATGCGTGCATAGAGGAGCCGGAGGAAGTCATATATTTCTGTTACAGTACCGACCGTTGATCGGGGGCTTCGGCCAGTCGTTTTTTGTTCGATAGAGATGACTGGGCTGAGGCCATCAATGCGTTCTACATCCGGGCGCTCCATTTCCCCGATGAATTGACGGGCATAGGAGGAGAAGGTTTCCATATACCTCCGTTGCCCCTCTGCATAGATGGTGTCGAAGGCCAGGGACGATTTTCCACTGCCGCTGATGCCCGTGATCACCACCAGACTGTTGCGTGGTATCCGGATATCCACATTCTTCAGGTTGTGTTCGCGTGCACCGATCACTTCGATGAAGGCTGGTTCCGAATAGGTATTTGGATCGTTTGGGGGCATGATGGCGGTTGATTACATGATTTTGAGCAGCGATTTGAAGACAAGGGCGAGTTTAGGTTCGGTCGATTTGGCAACTGCGATGACATCTTCTACGGAAGTACTGACAATTTCTTCCACGGGGAAGCATTTATTGGTAGCGACAGAGACAACGAAGACGGGCAGGCCCATGTGACGGGCGACGATGACTTCGGGCACGGTGGACATTCCGACCACATCCGCGCCGATGATATTGGCAAAGCGATATTCAGCAGGGGTTTCCAGGTTAGGCCCGGGTAATGCAAGATAGACCCCTTCGTGCGCACGGATGTCATTTTCGCGGGCAATTCTGAGGGCTTGTGCGTTCAGCGACCGGTCATAAGTATCGTGCATATCCGGAAATCTTGGCCCTAACCTTTCGTCGTTAGGCCCGCGCAGCGGGTTGTCGGGTTGAAGGTTGATGTGGTCGCGTATAAATACGATATCTCCGGCTTCGATATTTGACTGTACACTTCCTGCGGCATTGCTGATGAGCAGCCGTTTGATGCCCAGCATCTGGAGTACTCTGACGGGGAAGGTGACCTGCTGAAGGCTGTATCCTTCATAAAAATGGAACCTGCCAGCCATGGCTACTACCTTTCTGCCGCTCAGATAGCCCAGTACCAGTTCTCCTTGGTGGCTTTCTACGGTAGAGATGGGGAAATGGGGGATAATATCGTAGGGTAGCGTACAAACCGCTTCGATTTCCGAAGCAAGGCCACTGAGGCCTGTTCCGAGGATGATGCCAAATTCAGGCTCAAAGTCTGTTTTTTTTCGGATGAATTGGGCCGATTCCAGGTAGTGGTCGTATAGCGTTGGCATTGTCAGTCTTTTTGAGCTGCGAATATAGTGGATTTGTGCTTGAAATGAAGCGATATACCTTGTGCATATCCCCGGTTGTTAAAAGACTTGTTGTAACGGGTCAGCATGGTGGAAAAAGAATTATTTTTATCCCTTGATGATGCTGTTGTAACAAGTCTAATATACAGTACTGACATGCAAAAAGATTAAAAGTCAAAAAAATCTTAACATATTATGGAGGGTTTTGACGTTTCCGCAGTCGTGAATTTTTTGCTTACGGTGGTGTTTTCCTTTATTATCGGCCTGGAGTTAAATAAAAAAAAGGAAAAGCGGGAAGCAGGGGAAGCATTTTTTGGTACAGAGCGTACGCTTGCTTTCGTGGGTATTTTGGGTTTTGTACTCCTGGAAGGCAGCACTTATTTCCCTGCGGGTTATATGTCGGGCTGGGCAGCATTATCCGTTTTTCTCGCAATATTTTATTTTTCAAATATCTGGCATTTCAAAAATTTTGGATTGACGAAAGTATTGGTGGCCCAGTTGGTATATACGCTGCCTTTACTCCTGAAAACCCAACCTTTATGGCTGGCTTTGCTGGTCATTGTGCTGGTGATTACGCTGGTGGAGATTAAAGAGCAGATTAAGGCCTTTTCGCAGCGGATTTTTTCGGAGGAATTCATCACCCTGGCTAAGTTCATCATGATCACAGGGGTAATTTTGCCGCTTGCACCAAAAGCGCCTTTGCTGGAAGGGTTTCCTTTAAGCTTTTACAAGCTATGGCTGGCGGTCGTGGCCATATCGGGGATTTCGTATCTCAGTTATCTGGTGCAAAAGTATGTTTATCCCCATGCAGGCACACTTTTATCGGGGGTATTGGGGGGGCTTTACAGCAGTACAGCCACGACGTTCCTGCTTTCAAAGCGTAGCCAGGACAGGATATCAACGCCGCATGAATATGCAGCCGGGATTTTATCGGCGACGATGATGATGTTCATCCGTGTTTTTGTACTGATCTGGCTGTTTAAAGGTGAGCTGGCGCTGTTTTTTTCCCCCTATTTTGGTGCGCTCATCGCGGGGAGTGCTTTGGTCGTTTTTTTTATATATCAGCGTCGGAGCAAAGCGGGGGCGGTATTGGAAAATATGCTGACGGTACGGCAAAACCCACTGGAGTTTAGGATGGCCCTGGTTTTTTCTGCACTATACATCTTTTTTTCTCTGATCACGGAGTACACACTGGAGCAGTACGGTAATGCTGGTCTTCCGGTTTTGTCTTTCATTGCCGGATTGGCAGATATAGACCCTTTTTTGATCAGCTTATTACAGGAAGAACGCGGGGCGTTGTCTGTTGAGCGTATTGCGCTGGCGGCAATGCAAACCATCACGGCCAATAACCTGCTGAAGATGCTCTATGCGCTGGTCCTTTCTGAATCCTATACGCGGCGTTTGCTGCTCTACGGTTTTGGGCTGATTAACGCAGGGTGTATCGCGGTGATTTTATTTCTTTATTAATTTTTACTCAGTTGGCCGCTTTGCGCTGCAGGTATTGCCGGAGTTTCTGGCGGTAAATATTGATATCTTCTTCCTTCATGCTTTTTTGTACGGGTGGGGGTAGTTCGAGGTTTTCCTTTTGGTTTGCAGGTGCGAGGTCCTGAAATTTATTGGTGCCGTTTTTCTTTCTGGTGAGGGAGAACTGATCATATCGTTTACCCGTAGCGGTATAGGCTTCGTAAATAATTTTTTGGTTTTCCACCCGGATAATCTGGAATAGCTGGGTGTTTGAGGCGGCGCGTTCCATCCATTCGTCAAAATTGAGGTGGTACATTTTTGGCCCGCTGACAGAGACTACATAGACGGGGCCCTTTTCATAGTGTTTGGCGCCAGAATGGATGTTATGGCCCCTGCCGTATGCATGGTCATGGCCCTGGAGGACGAGGTCAACGCCATATTTTTCGTACAAGGGCTGGAGAGCGTCCCGTATTTCCTTATTGTCGCGTCCGATTGCCGTGGAATAAACAGGATGGTGATGCGTGATAATCGTCCAGGGGTGAGGGTTATTTTTGAGCAGGTTTTCCAGCCACTGCTTTTGCAGGGCCGTCATTTCAGGGTTGTTTAACATTGCCTGGGTATTGAGGCTGATAAAACGGACACCCTGGTAGTCTGTGTAATAAACTGTTTCTTCGAGGCCGGCAGGACCATTTTCCGGAAGGTTGAAGCCGGGTCGCCAGTGGGGTGCGAGTATCCTGTCCCCGTCCTTGCCCCGTGGATATTCGTGGTTGCCTGGGGTGAGGATGCTTGGTTTGGAGCCAAAAATCCAGCCACCGGCATAATGCCATTCTCCCCACTCCTCATCCCTTGTGGATATGTTGACCAGGTCGCCGGCATGCAGCATGAAATCGGCAGCGGGCAATGTACTGTAAGCTTGCCGTATAACTCTGGACCATAAGGATTTCAGGTCGTTTTGGGCATCGCCGAAGTAAATGAATGAAAAGGGTGCGGAGGAGTTATTTGCTGTTTTGAAGTGAAACCATTCGCTCCAGTACTTTCCGTCCCCTACCCGGTAGGCATAGAGTGTATTGGGCTGTAGCTGTCCGAATGTTGCCGAGTGATAGTGTGCCGCGCTTTTATCGCTGATCAGTTTTTCCGTGCGTGCGTTGACGCGGGCAGCGTTAAGGACAAATTCTGGCATGTCGCCTGCGATGGCCACCTCGGCAAAAGCCTCGATAATCGTAGTATCTGTACGCCAGGTGACCGCCTGTGAAGTGGCGGGGTCTCCGTTCCAGGTGAGGATGATGCGGTCCGGGGTTGGTTTTGGGGGGTACGGATCGAAATTTTGTGCGTTAATTGGGAAAAGACTTGTAATCAGGGCTGCCCCCATCAGAAGATATTGGAATATCCGGCACAGACGTGATCCGTTAGGATTAAGGCAGAGTGCTTTTTTGTACATGATATATAAAGTATGGCGATTATCACAAAGGGCGTTGTCGGGGTTGCTGAGGCTGTCTATCCTTCGTGCTGCCGCTCGACGAAGTCCTGAATAGCCGCATTGATCGGCCCTGGTTGCTCGATACTCGAGGAATGGCCGGCTTTAGGAACGATTTTGAGGATAGAGCCGGGGATTTGTTCATGGATGCGATGGGATTTTTCTGGAATGGTTGCAACATCCTCTTCCCCGCAAACGACGAGAACAGGGCATTTGATCCCTTTGATTTCCTCTAAAACCCCTTTCCTGCCGATGACGGCATTGACGGAGCGGGTGATGTTTTTGGGCAATTGCACGAGATGTTGTTTCCATTTTTCCCGTTCGGCATCCCGGGAAGGATCGGCGAGGAAGGATTTTCCAAACATGATGCCCAGAATAGTCCCTGCAACGGGTTTTGGGCTGAAATAACGGACGATGTTATTCAGCAGGCTGTATTTAAAAGCATTTGGCTCCGTATCGGCGGAAGTGTCGAGGAGGATAACACTTTTGACCAGATCTGGTCTGCGCGCGGCGATCCGCATCGCGACGAAGCCGCCCATACTGAGGCCAATAAAATGGACAGGACCGGTATTGAGGGCTTCGAGGAATCCTACGGCATATTCGTAGAGATCTTCCATGTCGAAATCTTTAGCCGGCATACCACTTTTTCCCTGGCCCGGGTGGTCGTAGGCAATACAACGGTACTGGCTTTTGAGCGCCTCTACCTGATTGTCGAACAAGTGTACGTTGAAGAGCAGACCGTGGGAGAAGACCAGCGTTTCGCTGCCTTCGCCGGAGTCGGTATAGAAAACATTCACATCTTTGACCTGGATATTCGCCATGACAGTGACTTTTAGGCGGTTTGAAAGTTAAACAGACTTGTTGCGATAGGTCATCGTGTGGGCGAAAAAGAGCCATTTTTAGCCCGGGGTGATCCTGCCGCAACAAGTCCGATACCAGTTAGTGGTACAGCTTTTGCAAATACCTGCTAAAATTACTTTTTTTACGTGTTGGAGCAAACAAAAAAATGGTTGACGGGCATAGTGGCGTTATAGCAGATAAAGAACAGCCTATTTCACCACGCTGCCCCGTAGGTCATTCATTAGGCAGGTTATCAAATTCGTAGAGGGGGTCTATCCGGGTGCCTGCTTCCATTTCAAAAACCGGTTTGATAATCCCATCTTCGAGGCCATAGACCCACCCATGTAAGTGCGGGCGCTGTTCATTTTGCCATGCTTTCTGGATAATAGAAGTTTTGGCCAGGTTCATCACCTGCTCCCGTACGTTGAGTTCCACGAGCCGGTTGGTGCGGTCGTCATCGTTGGGGATTGTATCCAGTTCTTCCCGATAAATGCGGTAAACATCCTTGATATTACGCAGCCATTTATTGATAATGCCATAGGAGTGACGGTTCATGGACGCCTTGACGCCCCCGCACCCGTAGTGCCCACAAACAATTACATGCTTAACCTTGAGATAAACGACCGAATATTCGAGTACGCTGAGCATGTTGAGGTCGGTATGTACGACCATATTGGCGATATTTCGATGGACGAAGACCTCACCCGGTGCAGTACCAGTAATCTGATTGGCCGGAACGCGACTATCGCTGCAGCCAATCCAGAGGAATTCAGGAGTCTGGATTTTAGCCAGGTTTTTAAAAAATTCCGGGTCGTCCTGTAAGGTTTCCTGTACCCATGCCTTATTTTGGAGAAGGAGCTTGTCGTAAATTTTCATTGTGTAATGATTTTTTGTTAGTTATATACTTATGCGGGTTGATTTTCGATCAGGTTGAGGTGTATGGTGTTTTTGAAAGTGCTTTTCAGGATTTCGACCTGAATATTTTTCAAAGGGGCGTGTGCCAGGAATTCATTGATCGAATCGGCGATATCCTGATCAATAAAATCCGCCCTGCTCAGGTCAATGACCAGGTAGGCGTTATCGGGGATGGACTCCAGGGCATTTTTGACCAAAGGCTTGTTCAGAAAGCTTACGTCCTTGCGCAGGCGTAAAAGGTAATTGTTCCTGTCCGAAACGACGAGCAGCGCAGAGCGAAAGTTACTGCGTATGAGGAAGAAAAGGCCAACGAGGATACCGATGATGATGCCTTCGAGGAGGTCGGTCAGCAAAATGGCAAGTATCGTGACTACGAAGGGTACAAACTGGTCGAAGCCTTTGGCATAATATTCTTTGAAAAGGGAGACTTTGGCCAGCTTATAGCCGACGAAAATGAGTACGGCGGCAAGTGCAGACAGGGGGATTTTGTTGAGTAGCCAGGGCGTTGTAGAGACCAGTGCGAGCATGAGGGCTCCATGCAGGATAGTAGAATTTTTAGATTTTGCCCCTGCTGAAACGTTTGCCGAGCTGCGTACGATGACGGAGGTTACCGGAAGGCCGCCGAGTAGCCCGGAAATAATATTCCCTACTCCCTGGGCTTTCAACTCCTGGTTGTTGGGTGTTACCCGCTTGTAGGGGTCGAGCTTATCCACGGCTTCGATACTCAATAAGGTTTCCAGGCTGGCAACGACAGCAAGTGTGAGGGCCGTAATCCACACCTGGGGGTTTGCGGCTCCACTGAAATCGGGAAAGGTGAAGAAGGTGAAAAATTCAGATGTAGTAGCAGCTACGGGCAAGGCCACGAGATGAACGGCTTCGAGGGCAAGTTCCGATCCGCTGCTTTTGAGCCATTCGTTGAGCAAAGTCCCTGCAATGACAGCGACCAGTGCCCCCGGGACGAGCTGGAATACTTTTTTGGACTTGATAAATTTCAGTTCCCAGATCACGAGAATGGCCATAGCAAAAAGGCCGATCAGGATAGCACCGGGCTGGACGTAGTTCAATGCGTTGAATAGCTCTGAAAAGGTATTTTGGTTGTCGGGCTGTAAAAATGCCTCATCGCCCTCAAAGTCTTTATCATATCCAAACAAATGCGGTATTTGCTTGAGGATGAGGATGATGCCGATAGCGGCCAGCATACCTTTAATCACGGCGTTGGGGACGTAGTCGCCGATTACCCCTGCTTTCAGGAAGCCAAAGACCAACTGCAGCACTCCAGCGATGACTACGGCCAGTAGAAAGACATCAAAACTTTCCAGGCGGGCAATACCTGCTGCAACAATTACCGTCAGGCCTGCTGCAGGACCCGAAACGCTAAGGTGCGAGCCGCTCAGCATCCCAACGGCGATCCCACCGACAATCCCGGCAATGATTCCCGAAAATAAAGGGGCATTTGAACCCAGCGCAATACCCAGGCAAAGGGGCACGGCCACAAGCAAAACGACGACGGAAGCGGGAAAATCCGCGCCAATAGTACGAAAAGGATTGTTCATTGACTTTCAGTTAGTTGATCGGATGATTTTTTGTATGGTATTCTTATTTGCAGGCTGATGACGCCTGCACGAAATAACGCTTGCCATTTAGGTTGATTTCATTGCCGGCTTGCCGGGCAGCAATCGAATATTCGGTTACACGACCCCCCTTGTAAAATAACATCAATACGGGAAAAGTGTTCTTGGAAATGATTTTCCAGCTGCCACTATTGGCATTATTACCTGTATAGGTTAACTGGTCTGAAAAATACCCGCCAGAGACAAAAGCATCACTGCTGCTGTATTGGAAGCTGCCATTCGTACATAGGTCTATAGTAGCTTTTTCCGACAGGCCGTTACCTGTGTAGAGATAGAGCAGCTGCTTATTGGCCAGTCGCTGCCGCCACTGTTGTACGACTGGCGTATCTATTGTTTTTTTGAATTGTATGCTGTTGGCAATTGATTTAACGGCATCAGCGACTTCCCGGGAATAATCCGGTCCTAAAGCGGCACCAGCTACGCTGATGCCACCCCCGTACGGCGATATCATAGATACCGTCTCCATAATTAGTTCCTGGTCTTGTACACGGCCCTCATAACGAATGAAAAGACCGCGGCTGCCATAATCGCGTACAATGGCTGTTAGGGCAGTACCTGATTCGGCATTCCTGATATCGGTGGTATTTTGCCTGATTTCTGTGAGGCTGGAATAATTATGTGGTACAATGCTGATTTGTGCCTTGTAGTTTTGATTGGCGATGAGGATATTCGAGCCTTCCGGTGTCGTATGGCTCCAGCCTGCAGGCAACTGAAAGGTAAAGCTGCCATAGGGATCGTTGATACGCGTGCCCGTTGCCAACGGCGCATTGGTGGAGACCGGCCCCTGTGGGATGGTAGCTGGTGGGGGCGTATTGGAGGGGGGATTAACGATCCCGGCCTGAGCAGTGCTTACCGGGTTGACAGCAGTACGCACCATTTCCAGCGATACGCCATCGCTGGTCAGGTAATAAATATTCATAATTCTGGCCAGTGTAAAGCTTATCTGTGCCCCTTCATAGGTATATTCCCCGGACAACATCCCCAGCAGCCTGCTGCCGCTGAAGGGATGGCGTTTTCCCTGATACTCCAGGAATCCCTCATAGGTGTTTGAAGTAACCGGCTTTACGGAAAGGAGCAGGCCATTTTGACTGTTGGTGAAAGTGCCAATCAGAATATCTTCTTTAGGGGCCTGTCCTGTCAACGGGAGATAAAACAGCCAGCTAAACAGGGATACGGTGAATAAGTATTTTTTCATATTACTGGATTTAACTATAAGACTATCTCGCAAGTCATTTGGGGTTGTATAAAGCAATTTTTTGGGGGTTTAACAGACCAGCGCCTGCTGTAAATCCCTGATGATATAATCGGCATCTTCGAGGCCGACATACATCCGAAGCATGCGATGCCCGGCATCAGAGGGGTCAAAATCTTCGTCGCGCAGGCTTGCACAGCGGGGTAGAATCAGGCTCTCGTGCCCTCCCCAGCTCACTGCCATACAAATGTGCTGCAGGCTTTCACAGAAACGCACAATCTGGCCCCTGCTTTCAGCACGGAGGTAAAAGCTCAAAAGGCCGCAGGCACCATCCATTTGTTCAGTGGCGAGTGTGAATTGAGGGAAATTCTGACTCATCGGGAACAAGACTTTTTCGACCTGGGGGCATTGTTCCAAAAAAGAAACGACTTGGGCCGTCGTTTTGGCACACCGCTCGAGCCGAACCGGCAGCGTCCGGAGCCCGCGGATCAGAAGCCAGGCGTTAAACGGCTGTACACCGCTGCCAATATTGAGGTATTCGCTGTCAAAAATCTTTTTGATCATAGCGCTGCTGCCGCTAAGTACACCTGCCACCGTATCGCTGTGCCCGCCAATATATTTGGTAGCACTTTGCAGCACGAGGTCAATACCCATTGCGATAGGACGCTGGTAAAGCGGGGTGCAGTAGCTGTTGTCACAAATCGTGATAATCCCATGCGCTTTTGCCAGGGCGGCAACAGCACGCAGATCCTGAAGCTCGAACGACCAGCCCAAAGGGCTTTCCAAGTAGATGATCCGGGTATTTGCGCGGATAGCAGCACGAAAATTTTCTGTCAGGCGCCCGTCCACATAGGTCGTTTCCACCTGAAACCGCGGCAGGACGATATCGAACATCCGTTGTGCCCAGGTATAAGGATGCCGCACACTTACAATATGTTCCCCGCTTTGGATATTGGCGAGGACCGCGGCAAAAATGGCTGCAGCACCACTATTAAAAACAAGGGCATCCTCTGCACCATCCAGTGCAGCCAGTTTTTTTCTCAAAATATCTACCGTGGGGTTTAGTCCCCTGCTGTACAGGTAGCCACTATATTCATCTTCAAACAATCCCCTGAGCTCATCCACTTTTTTTACCCTGAAATTACTGGTCTGGATAATCGGCGGCGCAATGGCATTGAAATAAGCGTCCCGATCTTCCGCCATTTCGTTGAGGATATAAGATAAATCCATAAGAATCAAAATTTTGAGGCATGACCGCTGCTCCCCTGCTTTTATCGGTTGGGGGGCAAACCAAAGTTTTACTAAGCTGCTTTTTTATGGTAAAAACGAAAATATATCACGAGAAAAAATAAAAGCAACCCCATGCCCAATGCGGCAGAGCGGGGGTCTTTGAGTACTACGGCAATAGCGATGCCAGCATATCCTGCCACAAAAACAGTAGCAAAAAACGGCGTTAAACGGCGAAGGCGCGTACCTGTCACCAGATGCTCGCCGGTACCCCGCTTTCGCAGAATGAAAATCGTAGCGGCAGAAGTACACATGCCAATACTGTCGAGAAACATCGTGAACCCCAGGATTTTATCAATGCCCCTGCCGATGAACACGACAAGGATGGTAGCAAGGGCAAAAACAGTGAGCCCGGGGATCATGGCGCCAGTGCGCGGATGCCGCCAACGGAACAACTTCGGGAAAACCCCGTCCTCGCTCATCGCAAACATCATCCGGGGATTGGTCATGAGGAGGATGTTGACGTAAGAAAGGACGGAAAGGAACATCATCGCATCGAATACTTTAGCCCCTGCTTTTCCAAACCACGATTCACAGAGCAGGGCTCCGATTGCAGTGGTGTTTTTCATTTTTTCAAAACCAATGACGTGGACATAGGTGTAATTTAAAGTGATATAGACAAATAAAATTACGCCCAGCCCAATGACAATGCTTTTCCGCAATATGTGCCCTGCGCTGAGTTCACTGCCAAAGTTGATCGTATGCTGATACCCCCCGTACATAAACGAAACGGTGATGAGGCTGGCCATCAGGAGAAACAAGCCATTTTGCCCGTCATAAATATACAGCGTGCTGTCTTCGTACCCGTGCGGCGTTACCTGTACACCAGAAAAGAGGGCGGAAATCAGAAGTACGATCAGACCGATTTTCAGTAAGGTAAGAAAATTCTGAGTGTGGCTACTGGTTCTGAGGCCCAGGATGTTCACGCCATAAAAGAGAGCAACCCCCGCAATTCCCACAACGGTATTGAACAAAGGCCCTGCAGGTTTGCCAAACAAGAGATCGCTCGCAAAATCGGCCCCCACCAGCACTACAATAGCGAGGGAAGCGGCATTGCATATCAGGATGAGCGCGTTTACAGTAAAACCGACTGCGGGGTGGTAGCATTCTGCAAAAACTTTATAATACCCGCCCATTACCGGCAGCCTTGCACCGATTTCCGCGTAGGTAAGCGCCCCAAAGAGCGCAATGGCCCCGCCCAGGGCCCAGGCCCCAAAGAAAATGCTTTCCGTGCCCGAGGTCGCCGCTACCAGTGCCGGGATTTTGAATATCCCCATCCCGATGACCAGGCTGATAACGATTACGGTTACAGAAAATAGCCCCAGGGTGTGCTGAGGGGTATTTTGATTTGACATATCGCAGTGCTTTAGGTATTTTTCTGGCGGCATTGGCCAGCAATGGACTTTTACAAGGCCGGACATCTTTTTTGATCGGCCTGCAAAAATTTATTTTTCAAAGAAAAATAAATTTTAGAAATTATTCTGCGAATATTTGGATTCGGCATTAAAAAATCTGTTGCGAGGGGGGTCATCGAGGGGTCAAAAAGGCCTTTTTTCGCTCACACTACGCCTTTTTTGGTCATATAGCAAGGCTATACGCCCTAAAAAAGACTTCGTTTGGACAAAAAAGACGCTTTTTCCCTGCTTGCTGACCCCTCGCAACAAGTCTAATACATATTAACCATGCGAAACATTTATTACCTGCTTCTTGCCCTTGCTTTTTTCGGTGGGGCTACCAACTTACACGGGCAGTCTGGCGCGGATGCCGCACGTCTGCACCGTTTATTTTCGATAAAGGATTCCTTTGAGCTGGCCAACCGCAGGGCGGAAGGCTTTCCCCGGGTCACAGAAGCCGCTATTCTTGAACGGGCTTCGTTTTATCGTGTACTTCAGGCGGAGGCCCGACAGATCGCTGTGGAAAATTTGAATGCGCAGGATAAAATCAATCACCAGATTTTCTCTTTTATACTGGCAGATGAGCTTTCAGAGGCGGATTTTAAAATGTACCTCATTCCTTTTAATGCGGAAGGAGGGTTCTATAACCAGGCTGGCGGGGCTTTTCGGGGCCAGATGCGCAGCAGGGATGACGTGGGGCGTGCCTTAGCACGGCTGAGGGCCTACCCCCGCTATTTGGACGATCACATTCAGTTGATGAAGCTGGGCATACAGCGGGGTATTGTGGCTCCACGAAGTGTAGCCGGGAATTATCAGGCATTGATCGCGCCATTTTCCAACCCGGATCCTGCGAAGAACGCCCTTTGGAAAAGCCTGCAGGCCATGCCTGCAGATTTGCCGGCCAAAGAGCAGGATTCTCTTCTCAATATTGGCAGGCAGGTCATTTTTGAAAGCATCGTGCCCGCTTATGCGGCTTTCGATAAGTTCATGCAGGAGGATTATCTGCCTGCCTGCCGGGAGCAGCCCGGTATTTCCGGGATTCCCGGTGGACGGGAATATTACCGCAACCGAATCGCACATTACACCACCCTGGAGATGACGCCGGAGGAAGTGTTTTCTACCGGAGAACAGGAAGTGGCACGTATCCGGGCGGAAATGGGTACGGTGATGCGCCAGGCTGGTTTTTCCGGAACGCTGGCCGAGTTTTTCAACTTTCTGCGCACCGATCCGCAGTTTTACGCGGCTACCCCACGCCGCCTTTTACAGGAAGCCGCTTACTGGTCAAAAAAGATTGACGGCCGTCTGCCGGCATATTTTGACCCTCTCCCACGCCTGAGTTATGGCGTTGAACCCGTTCCGGAGGCTATCGCACCCAATTATACAGGTGGCAGGTATTCTCCCGGCTCTGCCGCTAATCATCGTGCGGGCAACTATTGGGTGAATACCTATAAATTGGAGAGCAGGCCGCTTTATGTCCTTCCTGCCCTGACCCTGCACGAGGCTGTGCCCGGCCACCATCTCCAAATGGCACTGGCGGAAGAACAGGGTACAGGGCCGGCTTTCCGGCGCAGTTATTATATCAGCGCTTTTGGCGAGGGCTGGGCATTGTACGCAGAGTACCTGGGTAAAGAAATGGGTATCTATGAGACCCCCTACGAAGACTTTGGTCGCCTGACCTACGAGATGTGGCGCGCCTGCCGCCTGGTCATTGATGTCGGCATCCATTATATGGGTTGGAGCCAGCAACAGGCCTTGGATTACTTAAGCACTAACGCCGCACTTTCCCTGCACGAGTGCGAAACGGAAATCGAACGTTATATCGGGTGGCCAGGGCAGGCGGTTTCTTATAAAATCGGCGAGATCACTATCCGGAAATTAAGAAAAAATGCAGAAATGGTCCTCGGCGCCAGGTTCAACATACGGGATTTTCACCGGGTCATCCTTGAAAATGGCTCGGTACCATTGTTTATTCTTGATCAGGAAGTCAAAAAGTATATTGCCGGCAAGTCCATTAATGAATCCGAGCGTTAAAAGACCTTATAGCGTATGGTGGTCTCAGTTTTAGTAGTAGTTTTCATTGCGACAGGGGTAATTGATATCATTGGCGCTGCTGTGGTTCGCAAGGAAGCGCAGCGCCAGGCCGCCTTGCTGTACCGGCAGCCTGTAACGAGGACGGGCAGCCCTCCGGATTATGAAAAATATCCTGAATTGCTGCGGGCATATTTTCGTGCAGGCAGGTTTGATACTCAGCCCTGTTATGGGAATGTCCTGCGGATGCGGCAGAAAGGAGCGGTCAGGTTTCGGGAAGGGCAGGGTTGGAAGCCTTTTGAAGCTAAGTGCTTCATTGCGCTACAATCAGATCCGGCACTGGTGTGGTATGCAGATGTGACGGTGGGTCTTCTGCGCTCGCGTTCCTTGCTGCATATCTTGTCCGGTGAAAAGGCCCGGTGGGTGGAAAAAATGTGGGGGTTCAACATCCGTCCGTATTTTACCGATTGTTCAAATCTTCGGGCATATTTATTAATAGAGTATTATGCTACTGCGGTATGGCATCCCGCCTTATGGCTTACCCCTTCGCTCGATTGGGAGATAGCGGGTAAATCTACCCTTGTTGCCCGGACGATTGACCCCGCCTTTCCTTTGGCCTTTACGCTGCAGTTTGGTCAGGATGCCCTGCTGGAAAGCATGATAGCAAAGCTGGGCAATTCTACGTGGACAACTACGTATTCCGGGTATCAGGAAGTCCACGGCGTGATGGTGCCGCTGGTCTGGAGGGTTGAGATATTTACCCGGGACCATAAGTGGGTTTATTTGGAGGGAAAGGTTACGGATATGGTATCTGATGGGGTTTTTTCCTGGTGGTGAGTGCGTTAAAAAAGATAAGCGCACGTTTTTTAAATGGGCCTGTTGTGACAACCTTGGGGACTAAGCGCTAAACATTGGCCCGTTTTCCTTGTTGCAGGAAAAACACATTGTAGAAAATGAAAAATCTTTTGATTATAGGAGCCAGCAAGGGCATCGGTCTGAGCCTGGCTGAAATGGCGGCACCAGCATTCGGGACTTATACGGTTGCCCGAACGCTGAGTCCCGAGCTGGCGGCCCTGGCTACGCAGTATTTTTCAATTGATGCGGTACAAGACCCGCTCGATTCACTGGAATCGCTTCCGGATACTATTCATGGGTTGGTTTACTGCCCGGGCAGTATTACGTTAAAGACGATCAATCGGCTCAGCGAGGCGGATTTTATCAGTGATTTCCATCAGAACGTGTTGGGGGCAGTGCGGGTAATTCAGTATTGCCTCCCGCGGCTCAAGCGTGCAAAAGGTGCTTCGGTAGTGTTGTTCAGCACGGTAGCAGCCCAAACAGGCATGGCGTTTCACAGTTCAATTGCCACCGCTAAGGCCGGGGTAGAAGGGCTTGGGAAATCGCTTGCTGCCGAACTGGCCCCTCAGCAAATCCGCGTAAACGTTATCGCGCCATCCCTTACCCAGACGCCCCTTGCCCAGGGCCTGCTGAATTCCCCTGAAAAAGCCGAGGCTGCCGCAAAACGTCACCCCCTGCAACGGATTGGCCATGCAGCCGATGTGGCGGCACTTGCTTATTTTCTACTTTCCGACCAGGCCTCCTGGATTACAGGCCAGGTCATCGGCGTAGATGGGGGGTTGTCCACACTAAGGTCATAACGGTAAATACCTTAAGCAATGCAATTATCCTTTCGAACGCTGTTGTTCATCCTCTTTGCTGGTTTAACGGTACTGGTGGCTGGCAGGTATGTTTATTTTAAACCCCGCTTTGTGCAGGGGGAAAAAGCACCGGATTTCCAGGCAGTGCTGAAAGATGGCGGCACATTCACCCTCAGCAGCCTGAGGGGCAACTATGTGCTCCTGGATTTTTGGGGGAGCTGGTGTGGCCCCTGTCGCGCACAGAATACTGGCTGGACCCAGGTTTACAGGCAATTTGCCGGGAAACGCTTCAAAGATGCGGTGGGCTTCACCATCGTAAGCGTAGGCGTGGAAAAGGACCCCGATAGCTGGACGTTGGCTATTGAAAACGACCAGCTCTACTGGCCCTATCATATCCTGGACCTGAGCCCCAGCCTGCGTTTTTTTTCTGGCCCCATTGCACAAAAGTATCAGGTGCGCCAATTGCCCACTGCCTTTCTGCTCCATCCCCAGGGAACAATCATCGCCGTGGATCCCGGACCGGAAAGAGTAGCCGAAATCCTTTCTTCAAAAACAGAGGAAAATTAATCTATCGCTAAGATTAAGAGGGTGTTCGGTGTGATTGAAAAGAGAAACCGCCTTTTTTAGTCAGGGGCTATCCCGACGAAACACAGGTATTTATATACTGCCATTTTGTACAATGCACGGGCCATCCTTGTAAAACCTGTCAGTCGGGTGTGTGTTTTATGACAAAGTGGCGGAATTTATTGCTTGGCAAAAAAATTGTTGAACATTTTTCAGGCATCAAAACAGCGCCGATAGCTCCACTCTGCGCCGATGGCCACGAATTTTTAAAATAAACGATACGACGTGAAGGAACAGGAATCTACAACGACCAATCGGCAGGAGGATCTGCAAGCAGGGCCTGAAGGCCAGGCCACAGAAATGCCGGAAACGCCGCAGGAAAACAGCCCGGAAGAAAAGTATGCCCTGTTATTGAGCGAACACGAATTGCTGCGCGAAAAATACCTCCGTATTTATGCGGATTTCGACAACCTGCGAAAACGCACGATCAAGGAGAAAGCGGAGTTAATGCGAACGGCTTCCCAGGACACCATGACCGCTCTATTGCCTATCCTCGACGACTTTGACCGTGCAAAACAAAATTCGGAGCGCGAGGGCAGCACGGAGGTGATGAGCGAAGGGGTGTCGTTAGTGTACCACAAACTTTTTTCTACCCTCAAGGGCCTGGGTCTGGAACCAATGGTCACGAACGGGACTGTTTTTGACCCTGAGTTGCACGAGGCGATCACCGAAATACCCGTACCGACCGAAGAGCTGCGGGGTAAAGTGGTGGATACGATAGAAAAAGGTTACCGCCTGGGCGACAGAATCATCCGCTACGCAAAAGTCGTAGTGGGCAAATAGTATCCCTTTACTTCATTAATGCCTGGTGAACAAAAGCCGTTAATCCGGCCACCAGGTATATATACGCGTTATTGCTATGGCTCAAAGAGATTATTACGAAATACTGGGCGTGCCCAAAAATGCTGATAAAGCCGCCATTAAAAAAGCTTATCGCGAAATGGCGCTCAAATACCACCCCGATAAAAACCCCGGGGATAAGGCGGCAGAGGAAGTGTTCAAAGAGGCTGCCGAGGCATACGAAGTGCTGAGCAATGACGATAAACGTGCGCGCTACGACCGCTATGGCCACGCAGGCGAACCCAGGGGTGGGTTCTCGGGTGGGGGTATGACGATGGACGATATTTTTGCGCAGTTCGGGGATATTATTGATGATTCTACCTTTGGTTCTTTCTTTCAGGGCGCATCCGGCAGGGGCGGTACCAGGGCAAAAGGCCGTAAAGGGGCTAACCTCCGTATCAAAGTGACGCTCACGCTTGAGGAGATCTCAACCGGGGTCACCAAAAAAATCAAGGTCAAGAAACAACTCCCCTGCGACGTCTGCCAGGGGAGCGGTGCAAAAGACACCAGTTCGGTGCGTACTTGCCAAACCTGTGGTGGAGCGGGCTACGTCCGGCAAATCCGCTCTACTTTCCTGGGACAAATGCAAACTACGACCACTTGTCCTTCCTGCGAAGGCAATGGCCAGACGGTGACTGCAAATTGTTCGAAATGCCGTGGGGAAGGGCATATTCCCGGGGAAGAAATGATCGAAATCGAAATCCCGGCAGGTGTCGGGGAGGGGATGCAGCTCTCGATGCGCGGCAAAGGCAACGCAGGGGCAAAAGGAGGCCCAGGGGGCGATCTCTACATAACCATCGAGGAAAAACCGCACGAATCCTTACAGCGGGACGGGCAGAATGTGATCTTTGAGTTGTACCTCAACTTTGCAGATGCCGCACTTGGGACTTCGGTTGACGTGCCCGTGCTGGATGGAAAAGTACGGATCAAAATACCACCCGGTACCCAGGCAGGTAAAATCCTCCGGCTCAGGGAGAAAGGCCTGCCTTCAGTTCAGGCGTATGGCCGTGGGGATCAGCTCATCCATATTAATATCTGGACGCCCAAGAAGTTCAATAACGAAGAGCGCGACCTCCTGGAGAAAATCCGCACCATGCCAAATTTCCAACCACAGCCAGGTGCTTCGGAAAAATCTTTCTTCGAAAAAATGAAGGATTACTTCACTATGCGCTAAACCCTTTTCAAGTGCAGAAAAACGGTTTCTTCCTATTTGTCTTAGCTGCGTCCTTCCTGTCGTCCTGCGGCCCTGAAAAACTGGTGGATACATCCCAGGTTTTGAAATCAGGGGTGTGGGCTTATGCCGATTCCCTTCGGTTTGAGGCAACCGTGGAGGATACTTCCCGCTTGTACGACATCTCCCTGTGGGTGAGACACGACAAATCCTACGCCTACCAGAACCTATACCTGCGTATCCTTACCTATTTTCCGGATGGGAAAACGCTGTCACAGCCGCTTTCCCTGGATTTAGCGGAAAAGACGGGGGCATGGTCAGGAAAATGTATCGGAAAAAGCTGCACATTGGAAGTGCCGATCCAGCAGAATGCTTTTTTCAACACAAGGGGGAAATATACATTTGTCATCGAGCAATACATGCGCCAGGATTCCCTTCCCGGGATACGCGCTGTCGGGCTGCGTATATATAATACAGGGCCGAGACCTGAAGGCCGTTGAAGCACTATATATCCGGAACATTGAATATCAGCGGTAAAGGTACATATTCCGCTGGCGGTCGAGCTCCCGGAAAAAGGGGTCGCTGAGGTCCCGGATAAAGCGGATTTCTTCCCCTGTTGATTTCATCTCCGGACCGAGGTTTTTATCCACATTCGGGAATTTTTCAAAAGAAAATACCGGCACTTTGATTGCAAAGCCGCTGGGCCGGGGCTTGATATCGAAATCGCGGAGCTTATGATTGCCCATCATGATTTTGGTGGCAATCTGCAGGTAAGGTACTTTGTAAGCTTTTGCAATGAAAGGCGTCGTGCGCGATGCTCTGGGGTTGGCTTCGATCACATAGACTTTATTGTCCTTGATAGCAAACTGTACATTGAGCAAGCCACGGATATTCAGGGCGCGGGCGAGTTTTTCCGCGTATTCCACCATGGTATTTACCGCATCAACTGACAGGCTATAGGTCGGTAGCACAGCGGAGCTGTCCCCCGAATGGATACCTGCCGGCTCGATATGTTCCATAATGCCCATGATATGGATTTGTTCTCCATCGAAGATGGCATCAATTTCGGCTTCTTTTGCCCGGTCGAGGAAGTGGTCAATGAGGACGCGGTTATCGGGAAGGTGTTTGTAGAGGTTGAGGACATGGCGTTCCAGTTCTTTATCATTGATGACGATGCGCATTCCCTGGCCGCCGAGTACGTAAGATGGGCGTACGAGGACGGGGTATCCGACCCGGTTGGCGATTTTGATGGCTTCGTCCACATCATCTGCGACCCCGTAATCCGGGTAAGGGATATCCAGTTCTTTGAGCAGGTCGGAAAAGGAGCCGCGATCTTCGGCGATATCCATATCCGGGAAGCTCGTACCAATGATTTTGTAGCCTTTTTTGTGGAGGGTTTCGGCCAGTTTCAGTGCTGTTTGTCCACCGAGCTGGACGATGATGCCCTCGGGTTGCTCCAGTTCGAGGATTTCTTCCAGGTGTTCCCAATAAACAGGTTCGAAGTAGAGTTTATTGGCCATATCGAAATCTGTGGAAACGGTTTCCGGGTTACAGTTGACCATGATGGCCTCATAGCCCATTTCTTTCAGTGCGAGGAGGCCATGGACGCAGCAATAGTCAAACTCAATCCCCTGCCCGATACGGTTGGGGCCTGAGCCCAGGATGACGACCTTTTTCTTATTGCTCGGAATACTTTCGTTTTCGGTATCGAAGGCGGAATAGAAGTAGGGCGTCTTGGCTTCAAATTCGGCAGCACAGGTATCCACCATTTTATATGTTCGGCGGATGCCCAGTTTTTTGCGGTATTGGGTCACGTCTTCTTCTTTGACCCGGAGGAGCCAGGCAATCTGGGCATCTGAATACCCATTTTCTTTAAGCTCCCTGAACAGTTGGGTGGGGATATCCTCGGGCACGTTGTATTGCATGACCTGGTTATCATACTGGACCAGGCGTTTGACTTGCTGGATGAACCAGGGATCAATTTTGGTAAGCTGGTGAACGGTATTTGCAGACACGCCCAACCTTAGTGCGTCTTTTACGCGAAAGATACGGTCTTCGCTGGCTTTTTCGAGCCTGGTCAGCACGTCATCGGTTTTTATCCATTCCTTGATGTCTGCGCCGAGCCCTTTGCGGCCATTTTCGAGTGACTGACATGCTTTTTGTAGTGCTTCGAGAAAATTTCTTCCGATACCCATGACTTCTCCGACCGATTTCATCTGGAGGCCGAGATCGTGATCTGCTCCTGGGAATTTGTCGAAATTCCAGCGGGGTACTTTTACGATGACATAATCGAGGGTAGGCTCGAAATAAGCGGAGGTATTTTTGGTGATTTGGTTGCTGAGCTCGTCGAGGGTGTAGCCGATAGCGAGCTTTGCGGCAATTTTGGCGATGGGATATCCCGTAGCTTTGCTGGCGAGTGCGGAAGACCGCGAGACCCTGGGGTTGATCTCGATCACAATCAGGTCTTCGGTTTTGGGCTCTTGGGCAAACTGTATATTACAGCCTCCGGAAAAATTGCCCAGGGAACGCATGGCGTGGATTGCTTCGTTGCGCATGCGTTGGTAAGCGGTATCGGAGAGGGTCATTGCCGGTGCAACGGTGATGCTGTCGCCGGTATGGATACCCATGGGGTCGAGATTTTCGACTACACAGATAATTACGACGTTATCGTTATCATCGCGCAGGAGTTCCAGTTCAAATTCTTTCCAACCCAATACTGCGCGTTCGACGAGTACTTCGTGGGTTGGGGAAGCGGCCAGGCCCCGGCGCAGCGCGGCATCGAAATCTTCTTCCCGGTGTACGAAGCCGCCTCCTGTACCGCCAAGGGTATAGGAGGGGCGAATCACGAGGGGGAAGCCAATATTTTGAGCCGCTTCTTTTCCTTCCAGGAAGGAGTTGGCAATTTGGGATGGGGCGACTTTCAGGCCGATATTTACCATGTGCTGGCGGAAAGCCTCTCTGTTTTCGGCGAGTTCTATAGCAGCGATATCCACGCCGATCATTTTTACGTCGTACTTTTGCCAAACGCCCTGTTTATCTGCTTCGATGGCCAGATTGAGGGCGGTCTGCCCACCCATGGTCGGGAGTACGGCATCAATTTTCCGCTCTTCCAGGATTTGGATGATACTTTCCACCGTAAGGGGAAGAAGATAAACATGGTCTGCAGTGACCGGGTCGGTCATGATTGTTGCAGGATTGGAATTGATGAGCGTCACCTCGATTCCTTCTTCGCGCAGGGAGCGGGAAGCCTGAGACCCTGAATAGTCAAATTCGCAAGCCTGCCCGATGATGATTGGGCCACTGCCAATGATTAGAACCGATTTGATATGCGGATTTGCGGGCATCTTGCAGGATTTTTAAATTGGGTGCAAATATAGGGTCTCGGCAGGGCATTGTGTTAATTTTTATGACTATTTAGCAAAAGGAAAAAAATACGCCAGGGACTGTTCTGGCCAGGATGGATTTTTAGGTGTTTGAAAAAAGAAAATAAATGCTAACTTTACCCCTTGACCAATCCTCAAAGTTATGGATCAGACAGAGCACCGATGGGGGGCTATAATGCTCCCTATGTTTTTATTGTTTGTTTTTCAGGGATTTGCATCTTCCCCTGCTACCTTTGAAGAGACAGAAGTTGCCAGGCGTGTTGAATTAATGAATAGCGAGGTCGTGCAACCCCGATACGACGTAGTAGTGCGCAGTTATCTGAGAACGTACCTGGTTAACCACCGGGCAAAAGCACAAAAAATATTGGGACGCAGCGTCCTCTATTTTCCGGTCTTCGAGGATTTTCTCCGCCGGAATAACCTCCCCCTCGATCTTAAGTACCTTCCGATTGTAGAATCTGCCCTCGAACCCAAGGCTACCTCCCGTGTAGGTGCCGCCGGCCTCTGGCAGTTTATGCCTTCTACGGGAAGAATGTATGGTTTGCAGGTGGACGATATGGTGGATGAACGCAGGGACCCGCTGAAATCAACAGAAGCAGCAGTGGTACACCTGCAGGACTTGTTCGAAAAATTTGAAAACTGGGAATTGGCAATCGCTGCCTACAACAGCGGGAGCGGAAGGGTGAGCAGGGCAGTAAAACGTGCACGGAGTACCAGCTACTGGAAAATCAGGGGTTATCTGCCGCGCGAAACGGCTAATTATGTTCCGGCTTTTATTGCCGCTTCCTACCTGGTGCGTTATTTTGAAGAACATGGGCTCGAACAAGAGTACCCTTCACTGGATTTACAACTCACCGAAACCATTTCTATCTATCAGGAAGTGACATTCGATGAAGTTGCCGAGGCTACCGGCACCCCAAAGGAAATTATTGCAACCTTAAACCCGGGCTTTCCCCGCGAAATGGTTCCGGCCAGTACAAAAGGGTATTATTTTACGCTGCCGCAGCGCGCAATGCGGGAATTCCGCATTTTACTGGAATCCAAAAAACCCGACCGTGCAACGGCCGCGCTCGCGATCAGCTCGCCGCTTGCTATAAAAATCCCTAAAGAGGCTATTAATCCTTCTTATATTACCTTCTTCGTAGAAGTAGAGGAAGGGCAGACCCTCGAGGCGATCGCCGGGCAGTGGCACACCTCCGTATATCAACTCCGGGCCTGGAATGGTCTAAAGTCCTCACAGGAAGTGGCCGCCGGGCAAAAATTAAGGGTTTATCATCTCAAGGAAAACCTCCCCCCGTCCACAGCGAAATTCGAATTGATGGAACCGCTCGAGCCGCTGCCGACAGAATCCGTCCAACTTATAGAACCTCCTGCATCAGGAACAAACGAAGAAGACCCCCTGGATAATTTAAAGAAAAGAAGCTACTGCTATTATCAGGTCAATCGCTCTGAGCGACTAATCGATATTTCCCTCCGCTTTATGATTGACGTGAAGCGTCTGCAGGCGCTTAACGGGATATATAATTATAAAAATCTGAAACCTGGTACTTTAGTTAAGATAGCAGAGATGCACTGACCGGAAAATGTGCGCAGGGGCTGTGTAAAAAGCTTCCAGCACGTCCTTTGCCGCCGTAAGCGGCAAAAGACGCTTTTCACAACCTCAGAATAAAATCTTTTGATATTTTTGTTTCACCTGGGCCAAATGATCGAAGCCCTAAAAAAATGTCCAATGTCCAATCCTTTGATTTCTCTTCTTGAACAACAGCTTGGTAATGGCAATTTAATGGAAACGCTTGCAAAGCAGGTGGGGGCAAACGACACGGCGAAGACCCAGAATGCTGCGAATGGTATCGTCACAGCACTTATGGGCGCAATGGCTAAAAATGCGGCTTCCCCTGAAGGCGCAGGAGCCCTCGCCAAAGCTCTGGACCGCGACCACGATGGCAGTATCCTGGATGATCTGGCCGGGATGCTCACTGGCGCAGGCCAGCCACAAAATGCTAAAGCACTGAATGGTACAGGAATCGTTGGCCACTTGTTGGGTGACCGCCAGGACGGGGTGGTCGAAATGGTCAGCAAACTCTCCGGAATGGACAAGGGACAGGTCAGTAGCTTAATGGTCAAGCTGGCTCCTATGTTGATGGGTGCTTTGGGCAAAACAAAGAAGGATCAGGGACTGGATGTAGGAGGCCTGGTGTCTTTACTTCAGGGCACGGTCGCAGATCAAAAACAAAAAGGTAGCCCGGTGATGAAAATGGTCACGGCTATGCTCGATAAAGATGGGGATGGAAGCATCGTGGATGATATCGTCGAGTCTGCCGGCAAGGGCTTGCTGAGCAAGCTGTTTGGAAAAAAGAAATAAGGCGCAAGGGCTGTATCAAATGCCTGGTTTCAGGCTGGGGCATTAAAATAATAAATTGAACGTATGGCGTTTTGAGAAATCCTCTGAAAAATGCCATACGTTCAATAAATTTGTTGCAAGGGCCCACGAGGTGAGTAAAACAGCCATCTTAGCCCATAATGGATTCCAGCGTAACAAGTCTGGTATTTATGTTAAGGCCAGAAAATGGCTTCGCTGCCCCAGGGCAGTGAAATGTACTTCGCGACCCACCGCAGGTTTAACTTCTCTGGATAAAATTGCCCTGTTTTTTTTCTTCGAGCTCTTTGCGGTCGTTCTCCCGCATCCCGTCTTTAATTTCCTGCTCAATACTGGAACGGGCAGCATTGAACTCCCTGATTCCTTTTCCAATACCACGCATGAGCTCTGGGATTTTCTTTCCGCCAAACAGGAGCAGGACGACAAAGAAGATGATAAAAATCTCCCAGGGCCCCTGACCGAAAATAAACAACAAAAGGATAGACATAACCGGTTCATTTAATGACGGTGAAAAAAAATTCTTGTCAGGGTTAGTTTTCCCTGCTTTGAATACATAAAGGTACGAAGGTTTAGGTATAAAGGCAAACAAGGGCATAACTTTTATCTGCCCGGGGGTGGGTACAGTCATGAGGGTGTAAGCGCACGTGGCTGTCCTGGGAGTCCTTCTGACCCATTCCGGTCCTCCATTTATCTTGGCGGCTTATAGCCGGAACGCCTGAGGAATTCCTGGCTATCGTTCAGGGCAAGCAGTGCGGGGAGGGTTGTTGACGGGTACTTTTTGAGATAAGCTTTGGCAATTTGCCAGCCGATCCAGTTTCCTGTCCTGCCTGGGGCTTCTGCGGGCATGCCTGGCGATCCGGGGCTATATTCCACATATTTGCGGATTTTTTGCCAATCGCTGTTATACAGGAGGTCTTCGCTAAGGAAAAATGCCCAGATGTTTTTTTCGTTTGAGCTGAGCCATTCGGCCTGGGCGGAAGTAACTTCCATAAGGATGCTGTCGGGTACCTGCGGGAGTAGCTTTTCCAGTACAAGCAACTGCTTTCCGTTGTGGATAATATGGTCGAGGAGTTTTTCTCCGGGGGGAGGGCCGGCAAGATCTGCAACCAGGGGCAGGAGCGTCTTGAGTACAAGGTGTTCGTCGTTAAAAGTGCGGGTAAGGTATTGCGAAAAATTGGGGTTCTCCGGGTTAAATTTTTGATAGGGATAATCTGCCCCCAGAAAAAAATCCAATCCGATGGCGAGGGATTGTTCTTTATAAATAAAACAGCCCAAAGAATATTCTGAAATGAACGTCGTGAGCTCCGGGGTAGGGATATCGGGAAAATAGTGCCTGAGGTACTTGAAAGTTTGCACAAATGCTTTTTCCCAGGGGTCGAAATCCTTATACTTTTCACTACAGATAGCGTTAAGCTTTTGGATTTCAGGATGGGAAATGAAGCCTTTTATATATGCTTCAGGGCCATTGGCTGCGATCCGGGGGTCGAAAGCAGGTACGATCCGTGTAAAATAAATATCGGCGAACTCTCCGTAGGTCGTTTGTAGTTTTTTCAGGCCCGAGGCAATGTCCGAGGTGTCCAACGCAAAAAAATCTTGTTCAAAACGATTGATTTTCAATTGAATATCAATGTGTTTCACGTCGGGTGCAGGATCGGACGGCGTGGTTTGGCAGGCGTTGAGCATAAACCCAAGCAGGATAGCAGATAAGGGCTTAACTTTGTGGTTGAATTTCCGGAAATACATGTTTCTTCGCATAGCCATTAAATTTGTGCATACAGAAAAACACTGTGATGATGAAAAAAATTGTAACCGCCCTGTTTTTTTTGCATTTGCTGTCCACGAGTAGTTTTGGCCAGGATGGCGAGTTGCGCTTTGGGTTTCAGCTAAGCCCTTCGTTTTCCTGGATGCGGACCAATGATGTCCGGATTAACCACAGTGGGACAAACGTAGGCATGAAACTTGGTATGTTGACGGATTATTACTTTCGTGAAAATTATGCTTTTTCCACCGGAATAGGATTTGCATTTAACCACGGAGGCACCCTTTTGTTCGATTACGGAGGCAATTACTGGACACGTTCGAATCTTGGTCCGGCACTTGATTCTTTACCTAATGGGGTCAAGCTGAGGTACAACCTTCAATTTGTGGAAATCCCGCTCATGGTCAAGATGCGTACGAATGGTTCGGGCAACACACGGTATTTTTTGGAGCCTGGGCTTACGTTGGGGTTCCGTACGCAAGCCCGTGGCTCGGTCACCGGGGTTGGGGTTGGGGAGGAGGCTCAGAAGCTGGATATCCGCCGGGAGGTAAACGGCCTCAATCTTGCCTGGGGGATTACGGGTGGGGCAGAGACCGCAATCAGCAGTAATATTTCACTGATTACAGGTGTGGGATTTCAGATTGGGTTCACGGATGTGACGGATGATAAAGGAGGGGTGATTTTTGACCCTAACCGTGGGAACCAAAAGGAAACCTCCAAAGGTGCAATCAGTGCCCTTACCCTGAAAATCGGCCTCATGTTTTGACAGGCTTTGCCCTGAAAGCGTTCATAGATTATAGTGCTTACAGGGCGTTGTGCTCATTTTTATAAACCGACAGATGGAAACTGTTTTGACCGCGGCAGAAGAAAGCTGGATACATAATTTTATTCAGGCTGGGATTGCAGAAGATGCAGGGAGTGGCGATCATACCTCCCTGGCCTGTATTCCCCCGGATTCCAGGCATACCGCACGTCTGCTCGTCAAGGACAGTGGTGTCCTTGCAGGCGTTGCGGTAGCAAAACGCATCCTGCAATATCTTGATCCGGACTGTATTTTCCGACAGCAGATACCCGACGGGGAAACTGTAAAGGCTGGTGATGTCGCTTTTGAGGCGGTGGCACATACCCGTGCCCTGCTGCTCGGCGAGCGCCTGCTGCTCAACACGATGCAGCGCATGAGTGGTATCGCGACAGAAACAGCCAGGTATTGCGATGTGGTAAAGGACCTTCCCGTGCGTATCCTCGATACCCGGAAAACGACACCAGGGCTCCGCTTTCTGGAGAAGTGGGCGGTGCGGACCGGCGGCGGGGTGAATTACCGGAGTGGGCTGTACGATTGGTTTATGATCAAGGATAACCATATAGACGCTGCCGGGGGTATCCGGCAGGCAATCGAGCGCGTGCTGTCCTACCGGCAGGCTAATCACCTGTCCCTGGGGATTACCGTAGAAGTCCGTAATTTTAATGAGCTGGAAGCAGCGTTATCCGTAGGCCAGTTTACGCGCATTATGTTCGATAATTTTTCCCCGGAACAACTCAAAGAAGGTGTAGAAGCTGTCGGACACCGTTTTGAGACGGAAGCTTCCGGCGGCATCTACCTCGGCACGCTTCGCGCGTATGCGCTGACGGGAGTGGACTTCATCTCCATTGGTGCCCTTACCCACTCAGTCCGGAGCCTGGATCTGAGTTTCAAACTAAAGTAGAAGGTTGGTTAAATGAGGTTGTGTAAAAAGAGCGGCTGTATAATTTTTTTTGAAACACCCATTCTGTTGATTTTGCTTAGCAAAATCAACAGAATCGGCGTTTCAAAAAAGTATTCTTTGGCGGCGCAAGCCGGCAAAAGACAGCGTTGAGTCTTTTTGTATGCTCCCATATTTTTGTGCTGGCGCTGGCTCTTTTTCCCTACTTCACACGGGATATCCTTTGAGCGAACCCCATATTAGCAGGATGAGCGAGCATAGCAACAGCCAGAAGCGGATGTCCCTGAATACGTTGTGTGTAGTTTGTTTGATCACGATAACCGAGCCTAAGGGCTTTATCCAAAGTACGCTTCCGGGCCGATAAAATATTAGCGGCAGGCCGCAAGGAGCAGTTTGGAAAAGCAGATTTTTTCGCCAAATTGATACCAATATTGGAGTATCAAAAATGATACCATAGCAAAAAACCGTAATATGAGGGCAGGGGATCAGGTGAGCAGTGACTTTTGGATAGATTTCGGGAGGGTGGGCCCATAGTACACCAGTCCTGTATAGATTTGCAGCAGATTGGCACCTGCTGCGAATTTTTCTCTGGCTTCCCTGGCGTTGCCGATGCCACCGGCACCGATGATGACCATATCTTCCGGTCCCTTTGCACGGAGATAGCGGATAATCCCGGTGGACATCTGACGCAGGGGGGCACCGCTGAGGCCACCTGGCCCAATTTCGCGGATGGCACTGGCAGGTGTATCCAGGCCTTCACGGGAAACAGTCGTATTGGTAGCGACGATACCGGTGATTTTTGTTTGACGGACGATTTGCAGGATATCGTCGAGTTGGGATGTGTTGAGGTCGGGTGCGATTTTCAGTAGGATAGGTTTAGGTGCGGGGTACCGGGCGTTTTGTTCCTGGAGTGCATGGAGGATGGCAGAGAGCGGGGCTTTATCCTGTAGCTCCCGGAGGTCGGGCGTATTGGGGGAGCTGACATTTACGACGAAATAGTCCACCCACGGGAACAGGGTATTGAAGCACGTGAGATAATCAGCGGTGGCCTGGTCGTTGGGGGTATTTTTATTTTTGCCGATATTTCCTCCAAGGATGAGGCCTTCAGGTCTTGGTGTCCGGCTTAAGCGTTTGGCGAGCGCCACTGCTCCGAGGTTGTTGAACCCCATCCGGTTGATGAGGGCCTGATCGGTGGGCAGGCGGAACAACCGGGGTTTGGGGTTGCCAGGTTGTGGCAGTGGGGTGACGGTGCCCAGCTCGATGAAGCCAAACCCGAGGGCAGCCATTTCCCGGAATACTTTTCCATCTTTATCGAAGCCTGCCGCAAGGCCTACGGGATTTGCGAAATCGAGTCCCATGACCTGGCGCTTAAGGCGTGGGTCCTGGATGCAGAAGGATTTACGCAGCAGCCATGATGCACCGGGTAAAAGGCAGATCGCTTTGAGCAGGGATAGGGTGAGCCCATGCGCAGCTTCGGGGGCAAAGGCGAATAAAACGGGTTGCAGGAATCGGCGGTAAAACATAAGGGGGTGATAAAAAAAAAGCTGAGCAATGAAGCATTACCCAGCCCTAATCATAATCCCAAAAACTATTCTTATAATCCTTCGTCCGCTTTAACGAGTAATTGGAACCCGTTGCCGTGGATATTGACGATTTCGATATTTTCGTCGCGTTTGAGGTACTTGCGCAACTTAGTCACGAATACGTCCATAGACCGGGCGGTGAAGTAGTTATCTTCGCTCCATATTTTGGTCAGTGCTTCTGACCTGGGGAGAATGTCGTTCATGTGAACGGCAAAGAGTTTGAGGAGCTGGGCTTCTTTAGGCGACAGCTTGAATTTTTCCTCTGTACGCTCTCCGAGGCCAAAAGTAAGGATTCTTAATGGAAAATTAAAATGATATTTTCCAATGATAAATTCTTTTTCTTCTTCCTTGATTTCTGACTTGTGGCTGCGTTTGAGGATAGCGTGTACCCTGGCCAATAATTCGGCGGAAAGGAAGGGTTTGGTGATATAATCATCGGCGCCGATACGGAAGCCTTCCAGTACATCTTCTTTAAGCGCTTTGGCGGTAAGAAAAATAATAGGTATTTCTTCGTCTGTTTTGCGGATTTCCCTGGCCAGGGAAAAGCCGTCCATTTTGGGCATCATGACATCGAAGATGCAGAGATCAAAGTGGCCCTTCCGATATTTTTCAAGGCCTTCGGCACCATCTTTAGCGAGGGTGACCTGGTAGTCGTGCATATCCAGGTAGGAGCGCAGCACATCGCCGAAATTTTGGTCATCTTCTACGAGCAGGATTTTATTTTTTTCCATAATCGTTTCTTTTAGCGGGGGTTCAGGATCGGTACAATAGATTTAACGCGCTATCCTTCGATTTGGAAAGGGAAGAACAACGTGAATGTACTTCCTTTTCCTGGTTCGCTTTTGACATCAATATGTCCCTTATGAGCATCCATCATTGCTTTGACATAGCTCAGGCCCAGGCCGAAGCCTTTAATATCGTGGAGGTTGCCGGTAGAGACGCGGTAGAATTTATCAAAAATATGTTTGAGTACCGCTTTGCTCATCCCGATCCCACAGTCCTTGACCACAATTTCCACCCCGTCGTGCCGGTTGCGCGTGGATACGCTGATTTCCGGCTTTTCGGGAGAGTATTTATTGGCGTTATCCAGCAGGTTATTGACGATGCTGGATACATGGGTCAAATCGGCCTGTACGATGGGGTTGGTGGCCTCCAGGAAGGCATGGGCGGTCCCTCCCCTGCTTTCCACTTGTAAGTTTATATTTTCCAGTGCGGCAGAGATTACTTCGTGCAGATTGACTTCGGATAATTTAATGGAATACTCCTGTTTATCTATCAAGGCCATCTGGAGTACTTTCTCCACCTGATTATTCATACGATTATTTTCCTGTTTTATTATGTTGGCAAAGCGTTTGATCTTTTCGGGGTTGCCGAGTATCATAGGGCTGGAGATGGAATCGGCAGCGAGGGATATGGTGGCGATGGGGGTTTTGAACTCATGGGTCATATTGTTGATAAAATCGGTTTTCATTTCGGACAATTGTTTTTGTCGAAAGATCACGTACAAGGTATATCCAAAGCAAAACAGGATGATAGCGGTGAAAAAAATGGAGCCCAGGAAATTTTGCCAGAGGGAGCTCCAGACGATATTATTGCGATTGGGAAAAAATACGCGCAGCTCTCCGGTTTTGGGTTTGTCATGGGGAAAAAGGGCGACGGCATAATCTGGGTTATAGAGGTTTTTGGGTTTGAAACCGGGGGCGGGTACCTGGTGGTCCAGGTTATCCGTGACGATGAAGTGGCCATTGGTGAAGACGAGGCTTTTTTTGGCATAGGAGAATATACCGTAATGAAAAGCATAGATGGATTGTGTGGGATCCATGCCTCTGTTGCGAAAGGCCTGTTTGAGCGCTGCGTCCAGAAATTGAGGTTTAATGCGTTCTTCGATGGGCCTGCTGGCCAGGGTCAACCCATAGAGGGCATAGACTGTGGGGTCTTGCATAAGTTCACTGAGCATCAGCGCCGTCGGGCGCTTGCCTGTTGTCAATGGTTTTCTGTCCCGGTCATCTGAGGATATGCGCTCCTGCTGGATATAGTTGGTGATAAAGCCGTTGAGGCCGAGCGAGGAGAAAAGCTCTTCGCGCCGCTCCTCGGCTTCGAGCTGCCTGGCGACTTCGTTGAGCGCGTAATATACATTTTTATCAAAGCGCTCTTCGTTTACACTTATGGACATACGGATTAAGTCCATTTGCAGCCAGACCACACCAAATACCGCGGCGCTCATCAATGCGATAATTGCCCAAATTGCGCGTTTTTTCATTGTAGCTGGTTTAGGGAGGGGGGTGTTTGATCGCGGTGAGCCGGATAACCGGGCCACTGGCAGGCAGATTCATGACTGTACCCTTTGCAAAATTAGGCTATCCTGATAAGCAGGGAGGCTTTTTAACATCAATTTAACCTGAAGGTGGTTAAGTTTATGCCGGAGGTCGTGATAAAAAGACTTTTGCCGCTTTTTACGGCGAAATAAAATTTTTCAGAGGCTGTCTGATAAGTCCTTTGGCAGCATTCGTCGCCAGCGAATATTCTTTAAAACGCCTATTTTGTTCATTTTTAGAATAAAAATGAACAAAATAGGCGTTTTAAAGAATATTATTCTGCCGCTGAAGGTAGCAGAATACTTTTGGACAGGCCAGGGGCTTTTACACTGCTTTGGAATACCCTTACAGAGAGAAGCGCACCACGATCCCGCCGGAGGCATCTGTTCTGGGGAACCCGGCAGAGGTTTTAGGTTCGTTATAGCGGTAATCAAAAAATATCCGTAGGGACAATCGCTGGTTGAGGCGATATTCTGCCGAAGGGGAAAAGCTAAGGAGGTAGCTTCCCCGGGTGGGCTCTACGATACCCTGGTCGAGCAGGTGGTTAAAGGTGACATCATCCGACATCCGCAGGTTGAAGTTGATATCGAGGTCATTACCTTGGTTCGGACTTGGGGCGGGAGGGCCGGTCGTGCCTGCATTGGTTTTGCCGATACCTGCGACGCGGTTACCTTTGGGCTTAGGAGGTAATTTTTTACCAGTGAGAAAGGGGATGTTGACATTTCGGAGAATATAGCCAAAGCCGATCATCATTTCTTTTCGGCGGGTTTCTGCCAGCTGGTTATTGACGAGGCTGAGGGCCAGGGTGCGGGAGTTTTTATAATCAGCGTTGAAGGACATTCCGTTTTTGAGGGTTGCATTAATTGCCACAAGTGGGCTGAAGCCTTCCTGAATGACAATTTCAGGGATTTCCAGGCGGGCGTAGAAGTTGCCGTTGAGCTCGTTGAGCCCACCGAAATCGAAGGTGCGCAGGTAGTCGAGGCCGGTATTGAAGCGGTTGATGGTCAGGGTGGACTTATATCCGTGGGTGAGGCTGAAATTTTGAAAGAGCTCGCTAAAGAGCCTTACCCTGGACAATCCGTTGTAATTGAGGCGCCAGTTGACGCGCGGCAGCATATCGAAGAGGTCGAGGCTGGTAGTGTTGGGGTCTTCTCCGGTATAAGCGGCGATAAATGCAGGGATGAGGACATCCTGCTGGGTGCGTCCGTAGCCGAAGGTATAACCGTTGAGGGCGAGGGTAGAATCGTTGTGCTGGCCCTGTCCGAGACGCTGGGAGATGACGAGGCGGTTATCTTCGAACTTTCGGAACAAGGCGATGATTTCTGTCCGGTCATCCTGGAACAGCGTAGGCAGCGCGGCATAGGAGAGGGTCAGTGAACCTGCATCTTTAGGGATTGCATGGACAAAATTTGACGTATTGTCAAAGAGGGTATCTTTGAAATACTGGGAGTGGTTTTCAGTGAAGTTGCGGGTTGCTTCAAGTTCGATGCGGAAGTCGCGGAATGGTTCGAGGGTCACGCGGGCATCGTAATTCTGGGTAAAATTTTGGACTGCCTCCTGGTTGAGGAAAACATTGGAAGTGATCCATCCTTTTTGGGCGGCCTGGCCGAGCCAGTCTTTTTCGGAATAATATTCTTCGGGCCGGAGTTCGCGGATACGAGGTTGCAGGCCGGATACGAAATCCCATCCCGGGGCGGAGAGGTTTTGCCCCATACCGAGCATACGGGCCTGGGGCATGAAGCCGGGAACGATGGTATTGGACTGCCGGGTAAAATTGAACCGGGCACGGCGGACGAGCAGCAATGGGCGCAGCACGGCCCTAAGGACGCTCCCGCCGGCGCTCTGGGCCTCCTCCCCTTCTGTTTCCTCTTCTTGTCCCCCTTGCCGTGGGATTCTTCCTCCAGGTGCTGCGGGGTTTTGGCTTCCCCGGTTAATGGAACGCAGGAAAGGCACCTTATTATAGAGGGCTTCGAAGTTAAAGTCGGCACTGAACTGGATGTCCTGGCGGTTTTGGATTACGCTGCCGAGGCTGTCGGTATTGAGTGCGGCTGCGGTCCATCCATATTCACCCTGGTATTGTGCCCTTGAGGAAATCCAGTCCATGAAGGGGAGGAGCCTGATCGGCAGGTTATAACTGACCTGGAAATTATGCAGGTAGTTTTTGGTACGGCCAAAGCGCTGGAGGTTCTGCCAGATACTGTCGCGCCGAGCCTGTTCAATATCTTCGATGGATGGGTCGTCAATGAGGTCAATTTCATTGGGTTCGTCCACGACGCCATTATTGGCAGCGGTGAAGGTGAATTTGAGGGACTTGGTAAAGTCCCACTGCAGGTTATAGTTCCTGTCCCAGGTATAGCGTTTGTTGTAGAAGGTATTGAAGCGGTCTTCAAGGCCAGTAAACCTGAACCTGGTTCGGTTAAAGTGCCGGTCGAGCTGGGTGCTGAAGCTGAACGAATTCGGGACGGGGTTGAAGTTAAATTCCGAAAAAAGTTTGAGCAATTCGCTTTTGATCCCTTTCATCGGTTCGATATATTTGATTGGGACGGCGAATTGGTAATCGAGGCCGCTGGTACGGCGGGTGAGCTCGTCGAATTCGATAAGGGGGTCGCGGCGTTCGGATTTGGTATAGGAATAGCTGAGGGTAAAATTTTGGATACTCCAGGGCATTGGTTTTGAGCTACCGCCTCCGGAGGCTTCCTTTCGGACGTTGGTGAAAGCATAGCTACTGAGATTGGATACTTCCTGGGTAATATTGGCGATGGAATCCCTTTCTTGCCCGGTGGCATTCTGGATTTTTTCCTTGAGGACAATATCCATATCATAGGGGTCGAACTCCGGGGTTTTCGTGATGTTGGAACGCTGTGCATAGAAAGGGATGCGGAGCCCCCAGTCCTTTGGCAGGAATTTACTGAGTTCGATATTTGCAGAGACGTCGTAGCCAGCGACTTCCTGCCTGCTGCGCTGCTGGACTTTTTGGTCGAGTGCGCCAAATCCGATGCTGCTGTAATTTCCGGCCAGGGTGACATTGCCGAGGTCGGCCAGTTGGACGTCCATACGTGCGATTGCAGCGCCTCCACCGCGTTCGTCGAGGCCGGTGAGGCGCAGTTCATTGATCCAGACTTCGGTATTCAGGGGCAGTTGCTGACCACCACCAGGGTTTCTGACGCCGATCATGGCAATTTTTGCCAGTCCGAGGTTAGGATTGCCGCGTACTTTTATTTTATGGGGCATACCGGGCAGGCCGAGGTCTTCGAGTTGGCGGATGTATTCATCGGTCAGGGGTAAACCCAGGTTGTTGCGCTCTTCTTTCAGGGTGGTGAAGAGTTTCAGGGGGATATCAAAATCGTTTTCTGCGCGCCATATTTCCAGTTTATACTCCGCAGTGCGGTTGTCGGAGGGAAGCCGGGCAGGATCGGACATAACGAGCGGGACTTCGTATTCGTAGTAGTTGTTTTTAAAATCGCTGCCAATGCGGACGAACACGGAGAGGTCACCGTCGCGGATTGGGAGTTTGTCGAGGATTTCGCCGTGAACGAACATTTTGAGACGTTCATAGACGCGCATATCCATATCCAGGCGTTTGAACACGGCTTTTTCTTCTCCGTCGCACAGCCCGCGAATGGTCATGGTAAGGGATTGTTCATTTTGCTGGGTGGAAAAGACGCCCAGGGCGAGTTCTCTGCGTATTCCTTCAGGGAGTACATAGTTGAAGGGCTGGCGGTTGCTGTTTTCCTCGATATTTACGGCATCTACGTCGAATTGGGTTTGTGCATCACAGGGGATGGGGTTGACATCGGAGAGGTCCTGGTTGTAGCGCCGCCACTGGTTGCGTACGAATTCCATACGGGCGAAGCGCAGCGTGACCTGCTTTTGGAACCCGGTCATATAGAGGCGCATAAACCGGATAGAGCGGAAGTCGCGGATACCACCTACGGCCACTTTGTTGGGGCCATTGAGGGGGATACGGAAGCGGTACCAGATCCTTCCATTGGCTGCCTCGAGGCGGTCGGTGATAAAGGGCGTGCGGTTGATATCAATTTCCCTTGGGCTGGCGGGGTTGGCGCGGATCGGAATTTTGTACTGGAAGTAGTTTTCCGTTTCGTTCAGGGTATTATCGCGGTTAATATCTTCTGCATCGGGGATGTTGGTAGAAGAATTAAGCTCGTTGCTACCGCTGTTGGAGCGGGAATTCCCTTCCGGGTTGGAGAAAAAGCGGTAACGTTCGATGAGGCCGGCCTCTTTGGGGAACCCGCCGTCATTGAAATAGCGGAAATCGTCGTTAGAAGGGTCGTTACTTACGCGGTTGGCGGCATTGGGGTTAGCGGCACGTACGGTCTCGATGAACGGGGAGAATTTTTTGCGTTCTTCTTCGTTATTGAAGCCATCGAGGCCGACATCCTGGAGCCTTCGGGTTTCTTCGTCATTATCAAAAGCCTGGGTGATTTGTTGGGCGACGGGCACTTTGGACCATTCGGTGGATTCGGTGCGTCTGTCCGGGTTAATGGGTCCAGGCAAGCCATTTTCGAAAAATTTTCGGGAATCGCGGAGGATGTCTTCGGAGATATTGCCCAGATTGATAAAGAGGTCACCTTCCTGGGCCTGATAATTTTCGGAGGGGTTTTTGGGGTTATCGGTATCGAGGAACGGGCTGAGCAGCCAGAACTCGAGGAATTCGGTATTTGTGCTTTGAAAATCATTGCTGGTAAGGGCCCGCATAATACCGCCCCAGCGGGTTTCGGGACTACGCAGCACCATAGAGTCCCCGATAAAACGCACCCCACGGGAGATACCGGGGTATCCGCCCGGAATATCGAAGTTGTAAGGTCCCCTTTCTTCCGGGAAGTAGGTGATATCGAAGGTGGGAATATTGGGGAGGTCGCTGGGCGCGAGCTGCAGGTTGGGGAATACTTCGATTTGAGGTACCAGGCTGGTATAAGGGTTTGTAGCGTCGTTTCCTGCGCGTGCATTTTGGTCAATGCGATACCAGCTCATCCTTGCGCGGTTGGTGCCGGAGCGCAGGTCGTTGATGAGTTTGGCTTCCGGGAACAGGGGGTTGCTGTTGAGTTCGTCATTTTGGGGGATACTGGCCAGGAACCAGTTGGCTACCGGCTGCCTCAGGTCAATGGTATTGGCGCTACCCTCAAAGTCGTCAATATAAACGATACCGCCTTCATCTTTTTTATCCTGGTTGATGGCCCTTGAATGGCCGGGGCGCAACAGGGCACCTTCGGCATTGACGCTGATATTCGACATTTCCTTGGTAGAAAGGCCGGGAATGGCGTCAATAGCTTTGGTAAGCCAGGGTGCCTGCCTGCTGAGGTTGAGGTCCATCCCATAAATCGAGTTATTGATTGGGTCTTCTCCGATATTGACCTTTTGCGTAAAGGGACGTTCGAAGAGTTTCATCGCCGTGGCCCCGATATTGAAATTTTTATCTATTTCGTAATCTGCCCGCAAGCCGAAGAGGCTTTTAGTCTGAAACCCGAAGAGGGTATTGTCTTCGTAAGAAACGTCGATCGGCACACCGGTATTGAGGATGGCGTCGTTGAGGATGCGCACCCTTCCGATATTATAGTCCACTTCATAATCCCGTCCTTCGATGAGGCTTTGGCCGCCGGCACTGACCCTAACGGAGCCAGGCGGGATATTAAAGGCACCGAGGGAGATTTCGCTGCTGACCGACGATTTATAGGTACCGCGGATAGCGAAGCGGTTTTTTTCCTGGAATTCCTGGGCGAGGAAAAGGGTGGAGTCGTATAATTCCTGGAAGGTATATTTTTTGCGTAGTTCGGGATCGTCAATTTGCCGGGCGAGGGAGGAGCCAAAGGGTTCCAGCACAGGAAACATAATCCTGCCTGAGCGCAGGTTGATGGTCACACCGGGCACGAAGTCGAAGACGCCGTCGGGTTGTGGGTCTCCCTGGGTATTGAGGCGGTCGAGGTTGAATACCCTTAGGAGGGGTCTGCCGGCGAGATTGGTTTCGGGGAGGAATCGCTTTTCTCCTTTGCCGGGGTCTTCATAAAAGATATCGAGGCGGAAGTCTGCCTGGGTAACCTGGAAAGCACCTACGGGATAGACGTTTTTCATCATCAGGTCCCAGGTGGGCACATCGGTGCGCTGGGTGGTGCTTTTCAGCATTTTGACAAAAAGGACGTTGAGGGAGGAGTCCGGCTTGGTATTTTCGGAGTTGATGGAGAGTTCGCCGACTTTATAGCTGCGCCCGTTGTAGGAATATTGAAAAGCCACGCCGATGACCTGGTCGGGTTGTACATTGATATTGAGGGAGATAAAGCCCAGATCGGGATGGAAGGTGTATTCTGTAGGTTTGAGTTTTCGGGCATTGACTTTTTCGAAGTCACGGGACTGTGCGAGTCCGAAATCATTTTGCAGAGTAGCTACGGCCTTGTCAATTTCGCGCATTTCGGGGTTGCGGACGATGCGGCCATAAAGGTTGTTGGAGGCGTTATCCGGCAGGGGTTGCCCGAAGAGGTCGCGGAAAGGTGGATTGGGCAGGGGCGGGTTGGCAGCAGGGTTGACGAGCCGGGAGGGCTCGCCCAGGTCGGCGAGTGCGACGATATCGCGCACATTGTCCACCTCATTGCGGTCGTTGGTAATCCAGACTTCGAGATTTTCCACTTTGAATACGGAGCGGATCTGGGGCATATTTTCCAGCCCGCCCTCGAAGTTATCGCGGTTGTAGAAGGAGAGAAAGAAATGTCTGTTTTCGTCGTACTGGTCGGCTTTGACCTCGAATTTTTGGACTTGGCTCCCTCCCTGTAATTTGACGTTTTGGCGCTGGGATTTTTGCTGTGAGCCGATAGCTGTGAGGCGGAGGTGGCCAAATTGAAGCTCTGTTTTGAGCCCAAAGAGGCTTTGAGCACCCTGGATAAGAGAACCGCGTAGAGGGAGGCTTACGTTGCCGGCTTCGATTTTTTTGAGGATTTCATCTTCGCTGAATTCATCCGCGTTATAATTGAGTTTGATCTGGTTATCGAAGTCAAAGATGGCGTTGGTATTGAAATTTGTATTCAGGTTGAGTTTTTCGCCGATTTTGCCGGTGACATTCATCTGGATATTCATGTCAAAATCGAAGCCACCGGTGCGGCGCTGCCGTTCGGTGAGGATAGGGTTATCGAGGCGCTGATAGTCGCCGCCGAAGGTGAGATCAATATTGCCTTGTGGGCGGATATCCACAGTAGTACCACCGAAGAGCCGGTCAATGAGGGTTTTCTGTATATTGAATTTGGCCAGGGGATCTTCGACTTCGCTGCGTTTTTTGCCATCGTGTACCCCTGCGAGCTGTCGGAAATAGTCAGTTTCATCTTGTTTGCGCCGGTATTCGAGGTATTCTTCGAAGGTCATATAGGTAGGGGGGCGGAAAAAATCATTTCCGATCCGTTCGTAGAGGATGTATCGGTTGGTTTCGGGATCGTATTCGACATTTTTCTGAATGGCCGAAGGGTCCTTAAGGTCAATGGTATTTTTAGGGGGGTCGTTGATGAAATCGCCCTTTCGGTCAATGATTGGGGGCAGGGTATCCTCACTGATCCTTGTGGGGTAGGTAGGCTGGTGGGCATTGGGGGGGGTGAAGGACCCGTTGAATGCACTTAAAGTAAGCGTGCCAATAGCTGAAATCAGAAAAAAGAGTAATGCTTTGTTGCTCATAGAAATTGCGGTAGCACCGGCCGGTATATTTAATGTACGTGCCGGTTTTCAGAATACAGTAATCAGGAAGATAACGCTCTTAATGCCAGCTTGATTAAGGGTTCTACACTGCCAATGGCAGGTTGGTCTTTGAGTATTTGATTCAAGGTTTTTTGCACGGTAATCTTATTGAATCCCAATGCAACTAAAGCAGATAACGCCTCTTCGCGGATTGTATTGTCTGAGGGGGATAAGGGCGGAGAAAGGGTTTCGCCGCCATCCTTGCTGAGTTTATCCTTCAGGTCGAGGATGAGGCGCTTGGCAGTTTTGGGGCCTATACCTTTGACGGTGCGGAACGCATCGTCCCGCTCGCCGATGATGGCGGCTCGTATATCTGTTGGGTTCATAGCTGAGAGGATGATTTGTGCGGTACCGGGGCCGATACCGCTCACAGAGATGAGATGCCTGAAGAGGCTTCTTTCCTGTTCTTCGGCAAAACCATATAGCGTATGGCTGTCTTCCTTGATATGGAGATGGGTGAGGATACGGGTATGATCGAGTTTTTCGATCTGGGTATAGGTATGCAGGCTGATATGGATCATATACCCGATACCTCCTGTTTCGAGGACGAGGAAAGCAGGGTTTTTGAAGGTGATTTCGCCTTTTATATAGGTAATCATTTTTTAAATCTTATTTTAACAAAGGTAAAACAGGTTTCACAGGATTTTGAGGATTACCGGGATTGATTTTAGGATTTGCCCCTGCACGCCGTATATTTGGGCAAAAAAATGAATATCCTCCTTTTAGGTGGTGGTGGGCGGGAGCATGCTTTTGCCTGGAAAATTGTACAGAGCCCGTTGTGTCACCGTTTGTTCATCGCCCCAGGCAACCCGGGGATGTCCGGTTTGGGGACTCAGGTTGCGCTCGACCCTAACGATTTTGAGGCATTGGCCGGGTTTGCGTTGGAAAATGCCATTGCGATGATTATAGTGGGGCCAGAGGAACCACTGGTGCGGGGGATTTACGATTTTTTCCTTCAACGCCCTGCATTGTCCGGTATCCGGATAATCGGCCCTTCCAGAGATGCGGCGCTGCTGGAGGGCAGTAAAGCTTTTGCAAAGGCTTTTATGCAAGAAATGGGTATCCCCACGGCGGCATACCGTGCTTTCACGGCAGATACGCTTGATGAGGGCTTGCGCTATATCGCCGGCCATCCGCTGCCAATCGTGCTAAAAGCGGATGGGTTAGCTGCAGGAAAGGGGGTCTTGATCTGCCGGTCCCATGCAGAGGCGGATACGGAATTCCGGGCGATGCTAAGCGGAAAATTTGGTCGGGCTGGCGATAAGGTGGTGGTAGAGGCTTTTCTCGCAGGCAGGGAATTTTCGGTATTTGCCCTTACGAACGGGCAGCAATACAAAATTTTACCGGTCGCAAAAGATTATAAGCGCATTGGTGAAGGCGATACCGGGCTTAATACGGGCGGTATGGGGGCGGTATCCCCTGTACCTTTTGTGGATGACGCCCTGATGCAGAAAGTGGTGGAACGTATCGTCGGCCCTACTATGGAGGGGATCCGGCGAAAAGGGCTGGTGTATCATGGGTTCGTTTTTTTTGGCCTCATCGAAGTGGCCGGCGATCCCTTTGTAATCGAATACAACTGCAGAATGGGCGATCCGGAAACGGAAGTGGTGCTGCCCCGTCTGAAAAGCGACTTGCCCGCGCTTCTTCTGGCCATGGCCGGGAACCGTCTGGATATTTTCGACCTGGAAGAAGATCCCCGGGCAGCCGCAACGGTGATGCTCGTATCGGGGGGGTACCCAGGTCATTATGAAAAGGGCAAGGTCATTACTGGTACGGACAGGACAGCGGGTAGCCTGGTATTTCATGCCGGGACGCAACAG
>Ga0068876_10000140_pt1 | contig 56866 bp, 51 predicted proteins | sample NOAtaG_6_FD_66442 | JGI IMG/M metagenome (GOLD analysis project Ga0068876, IMG submission 66442) | Freshwater lake microbial communities from Lake Erie, under a cyanobacterial bloom - NOAA_Erie_Diel5S_2200h metaG | ecosystem: Environmental > Aquatic > Freshwater > Lake | place: USA: Ohio, Lake...
CGTTCTTTACTTGAGACATGAACAATTAAAGGATTATCTAAAGGACGCTTTTTTAATGCGAAAATTTTTCGAATGGCATTTTCATCATAAATATTGGCCGCTAAGCCATAAACTGTTTCAGTTGGCATTCCGATAATCCCACCCCGATTCAATTCGTTAATAGCCAGCTGAATATCTTTGGTTATCATTAATTAGGGATTGCAAATTTGACAATACTGTGGATCTTCATATATCTTTTCGGAACTGTAAGCAGTGGTAATTCGGTGATTACATCTCTGACAAGAATAAATTAGTTCTTTTATTGATTCCGTAGGAAAGCCACATTCACTGCAAGGCAGACCTGAAACCGTTTCTTTAATAGAAAAACCAGGGAATTGACACTGAGGACATAATTGATTCAATTGATTAACAAGTTTTTCGGCTGTTTTTTGAATGTTTTTCATTCTTGTCGGATTACACATTGCCCTCATATCTGTTTCTAGATAAACTTGTCCATAATGTTTTAAATAATCAACTGTCAACTCCTCTAGTCTTTCATATGTATTTATTCCTTTTTTTATATCGAAAAAATCAGTAGAATCTTTCCTTACTATAAGTGCATGTGATGGAAAAAGAGCCTGATTACAAAAATCCTTAACCTCTTCTAAATTTTTACATAAGCGATTATTGAAGTTAGTATCCGTTGATAAAATAGTGGCATACCACTCCACATGATACTTGGTATCTATCAGCATTAACGTTTCTTCATTTGCTGGGGAGAAAAAATAAGTTGGGTGCGGACCAAAGGATCCCTCACTGGCGAGTATCAAATCTGCATCACTTCTTTCCTTTCCTAGAAAACATTTTTCGCGTGCTGTTTCCAAACCATTTCCTTTTCGATTTATTTCACCAGAAAAAGTTCCAAGATCATCGGTATTTACTTGAGAAACATCACAAATCACTCCAAGATTTTTTTCCAATATTGGTGCAAGAACCTCTTGCTTGTTATGCATGGTTACAATCAATAATTTTCTATTTTGAAATAGTTTCATTTCTTTCTGGTAATTCCTCTATCTCAATAAATGCTTTCATTGCATATACATTGGTTGTTGACTCTTGTTCTTGTGCAAAAGACAAAACTTGCGCTTTTATCTTTTTCAATTCTTCAATACGCTTTACCGAAGTGTCATTCATTTTTCCTAAAATCTCAAAGTTTTGCAAATTTCTCAATTCATGAAACTGAATTTTTTTCATGATCATATCTATCAATATATCTGACATTTCCCTCGAGGAAAATTGACCATCAACCAAAACTATTTTTTTTAATTTTTCCATGAGTTGAATTCTAGTATTTAAAGATTAAAATGAATGATTCAATAACATCAGCAAGTATTAATTTTTTCGTGATACAAAATTGAATGCTTTTTTTTATTTATTTTTATTAATAATTAATATAAAATAGATAAATTATTTTTATGAATTATACTTTAAATCAATTGGTAATATTTCTGAAGGTGGTAGAAGAACAAAGTATAACAAAAGCAGCTGAGTCTTTGTTTTTGACTCAACCAGCGGTTTCAATTCAACTCAAAAACTTTCAGGAACAATTTGATTTCCCTTTAATTGAGATCATTGGCCGAAAACTCTATGTTACCGATCTTGGAAGAGAAATCGCTATTTCTGCGAAAAATATAATTGACGAGGTCCAACAAATTAACAATAAAGCATTAACTCAAAAGGGAGTTCTCACGGGAAAACTAAATATCGCTGTGGTATCTACAGCAAAATATATTATGCCTTATTTTCTTTCTGGTTTTTTAAAGGAACACGAGGGGATTCAGCTAAATATGGATGTTACGAATAAGCAAAAAGTGATTCAAAGTTTGGAAAATAATGAAGTTGACTTTGCTTTAGTATCAATTTTGCCAAATTATTTACAAGTTGAATCAATGGATTTGTTGACCAATAAAATGTATTTGATTGGCAGCAGCGGTAGTCGCTTAAATTACTCAGGAAAGGCATTCGATTTCAAAAATGAATCGCTAATATTCCGTGAAGATGGTTCAGGAACAAGGCAAACGATGGAACAATTTGTTACTAATCAAGCTGTAAATGTTTTCAAAAAACTTGAATTAACATCAAATGAAGCAGTAAAACAGGCTGTAATGGCCGATTTAGGGTTTTCGATTATGCCACTAATAGGGATTAAAAACGAATTGATCAATAATGAATTAGAGATCATACCATTCGAAGGTTTACCAATAACAACAACTTGGAAATTAATTTGGCTAAAAGGCAAGAAGCATTCAGCTGTTTCCAAAGCATATTTGGACTACCTGAAAATTGAAAAAAAACAAATAATTGATAAATATTTTAAATGGTACGAAAACTATAATTAATCTGATGAATTTTAAAAGGAGAAATCAAAAATCTAACTTAATTCAATCCTGATATTTTTAGCTCAATTTCATTATACATACTTTCAAGATTTAACTGAATTGTATTCAATTTTTGTTGTGTCTGAACCAATTCCAACTCTACAGATGCAATTATTGACCATTCTTGTGAGCACGAATAAATCTTTTGCATACCGCTCGTTTTCGATTGGAATAACTTATAAGATTGCGCTATTTCGTCTGCGAGAGATTTTAGATTATTTTTTTCTGTGATAATGCTACCATAAACGTCTTTGATATCTTGACATATTAATGGATTCGTAGCATTATACTTGGCGTAAACTATATCCAATTGTGATTGTAATTGCTTAAGTTGTTTGGACAATTCAATCTGATCCTGCGAAAGGCTATCAATCATTTGACCGTACTTCTTTGTGTAAAGCGCTACATCGCAATATTGAACTACAGGCACAACAGATTTTAAAATATAATCATTTAATGTTTCTGAAAGTTTGACCATTTCTTCCCCATTAGTTTGAAAATCTTTTAATTCAGACTTCAATCTTTTTTTAATTTTTTTGATACTTTTCCATTCGCTGCTGTTAGAATAAATTCGGTCCTTTCCTTTAGTTATTTCCTGGAATGAATTATATTCAGCGTTGATTTTATTTTTAGTTGACAATAGGGTTTCAAGCGATTTAGACACCTCTTCCCAATGGCTAAGCATTGTTTTAAATGGTTCTGTATTACCATCACATTTCATTGCTGAGATTTGATGATTCAACTCGGCTATTTCGAGATTTAAGTTATTGAAGTTGTCATTGCTTTGATTTGAGGCCGTTTTAATTTTTTGATCTAAACTGACGGTTGAATAATAAAAACTGCAACTTGACAAAAAATGGAGAGAACTTATAAATATTATATATAAAAGTCTTTTTTTCATAAAGATTCCTTGGATTCTGTGTCATTCAATTTTTTTACCTCACTGTCATAAAAAAATATGCTATCCCAAATTCCAAATGCTTTGATTTTAATTTTCACATTTTTATTGTTGTACTCAAAACTGTAGGTACTAAAAAATATATAGTCATTTCTTTCTATCATTGGCTCTAAAAATTTTGATAAAAGATTTGCAGATAGCTCTGCCGCGCCATTGGCCAATGCAGGACTTAGACCCAAAGAAGAAAGTGAATATTCCTTAACAGCCGCTTTAACAAAATCAGATTTCTCGGGATTCTTCTTAATTAGGAAGAAAATAAAAATTGCTGCTATTAAAAATTTAACAAGTTGCCAAGCCAAAACAGTCGAATTATTAAGTTTTATGGTTTTATGTTACTCTTTTTACGAAGATAACATTAGTTATCGAAAATAAAACATTCACCTGAAAATTAGGTTTAGTAATCTAAAATTTTAGACTTTTGCTTAAAATAAAAAATTTAAAACATGAAAAAATTTCTTCTTGAAAACTGGTTTAAGATGATCACAGGTATTGCATTGCTATTATTTTCTGCTGGCTTTTTTATTTCAGCCGTAAGTCCGGCATATTCGTCTAATAATCCCAATGAAATAAACAGGCAAATTACCACTTCCAAAAGTGGAGGTTATTTGGATGATGGCATGGTCTATTTTGTAGATAAAGGAAGTGTTTATTATTGTCAGGAAGGCTGGTTAGATGTTAAATCGTCTTGGAAAAAATTGTGTACACTTCCTGATTGATTTCAAAAAAAATAAATTATTGAATATTGCTAATAGTTTGAGGGGGTGTACCCCCTCAAACCAATACTATTTATCAATAATCTTTAAGATAAACTAATAAACCTTCTTCAAGAAAACAAATACTTCTTCTGGGGCTAAATTTACCTATAAAAGCATGTATACTTTTTCCTTTCCAAAAAGCATTTCCAAAATGGGGCAGATCATACGAATAATAAGCTGTTGGATCATATGGTTCTACCGGTTTATCATTAAACAAAAAATTACTGAATTCCATACTTATCTTAGGCATTGCATCTAGCTTCTTTGATTCATAATATGTTTGCGTGAAGATTTCCAATTCATTTTTCAGAAAAAGTTCTTCTCCAGGAAATGCCAAATAGCCAGCATTTACCGTTTGATTATTTTGATGATCATATATCTTCATGCCTACCCAAGTATGAACAATATCATTAATTGTTACTTTTTCATCGGTTGCATAAATTGTCATCGTATACTTGCCAACACCCCATTTAAAAGCATTTCGAACACTTAAAAAATCTCCTTCGTCTCCAACCTCACAAACACCATTTGGATCCATTTTGATGGCTTCGCTATTGGTTTCATTCCATCTTGAAAAAATAATGGAACGGCCCTGAGCAGTAAAGGGCGTATTGTTCTTTTTATGATTGGCATCTTTATATCCTCCGCAATTGGTTTGAATACCCCCGTAGAATTGCACTCCATTTATTTCTCCAATTCCAAATGGTGCAATATAAAGATTACTTGTATCACCTACTTCATCGAAAAGCTCAATATCAATAGAATAAGAACTGAACTTTTCACCTTCATTCATTTCAAAATCATAATAAATATCATAAACATGCCATGAATCAGGATAATTGTAATCCGAAACAAATTTTCCTTTTTCATAAATACCAGTCTTTTGATTGCCATCAACATCAACATAGGTGCCTAAACCATGGGGTTTACCATACTGAAAATTACCTTGATACATGGTTCCATTGGCATATTCCATTAAACCAAATCCGTGCATGAGATTATTTTCTAATTCTCCAATATATTTATCAATATTCTTTTCTTGTGCGAAAGTAATTTGCATCAATCCTGCGCAAAATACTGCTGAAACTAAATTTTTCATAATATTCAATTTTAGGTGAAACATACCCATTTAATAATCTGATTTTGAAAAGTAACAGGGAATTGAACCAAAACAATCAATAATCTAGAGCAAGCCTAAGAAAACTTTAATCATTATTCAATGCGGAATACATGTGTAAATATTCAACCGATAATGTGATTTATTTATATACATATTTAAATAGAAGAGTAAACAGCATTCAAGAACTTTGTGTTTATGGAATTGCACATTGGCTCAGAAATAAAAAGAATTCTCGACGAACGTGGTTTACCTGTTACAGAATTTGCCCGTCGCATCAATAAATCGCGAGAAAATGCCTATTCAATTTTCACAAGGAAATCCATCGACACAGATCTGCTCATGAAAATATCTGAGGTTCTGGATCATGATTTTTTTGTTCACTATAGCCCTTCCTATAAGTTCAAGGATTTGGAACTTCAAAAACTGTTGGAAGAAAACGAGATGCTACGTGAATACAACTTACTTTTAAGAGGTAAGGCATTAAAAGAATAACTAAATCAGCTTCTTTTAACATGATTTAATGAAAGAAAGACGAAAGGTTTACCATTATCCTTGTATCTTTGCATTAGTTCTTTGGGGTCGTTTTTGGATTTGACAGCGATAGCGGTAGTCAGGTGTCAGCATGCAGAGGGTTGTGGTGTTCCTCTTAAATCTCATGTCACGAACAATAATTGACAACACGTCATACGCACTTGCTGCTTAATTTACGGAATGTAAATTGGCTTAATCTCGGTGAAGTATAGTAGCCCAGACAAGTACTTCCTCTAAAGTTTTGCTCAATAGCTTTGGAATTTGGGAGTTCATCCCATTGAGCTGGCGGAAATGATGGTTTTAAGTTTCCGTAAGATTTAAGAACCTAAGTTGCAGGTTTGGGTGTTTTTGTCCGCCCTGCAGTCGAAAATCAATCAAAAAATAAGCATGTAGAAAGCTTGAAAACTCGTCGTTTGGACGAGGGTTCGAACCCCTCCGACTCCACTTTACGGGAAAGCACGCCAAAATCGGTGTGCTTTTCTTTTTTTCGCCCTCTGGAACCCTTTATATTACTGAAGATTAGCTCAACAGCCGGATTCATTTCTACGGTTCGAACTGATTTTTTTTCGTAAACCAACTTATTTGGAAATATCGAACCGATTAACCTCCTTCTAACCTCTACATCTCCCTGTTTATAGATGTTTTCAAGGTTAGAAAGGGTTCGAACCATTTGGTCCAATTTTTTATCGAGGTCAATTATTTCACTGTGTGATTTGTGATGCTCCACATTCAATCGCTGAAGGGTTTCATCGATCTCATTTTTTATCGTGCGGTACTCTTCCGAAGTGATTTCGCCGTCAAGACAAGGAATAAATACAAGTTAAATTATAGTAAATGTTACCAAGTAAATAAGTGTATTGTTTCTTGCCATCCGCAGGTAGTTTTTCATAAATTACGAGATATTCATTGAGTAAGGAATTAAATGACTTGTTATCCCTACCGTCATACGCTTTATTGAATCCATCTCCTTTTTGGTTTATAAATTCCTCCATTTGTTGTAATGGAGTAGTTTGTGCGATGAATTGTTGCATGCTCATAAACAATGCACACAGGAGGATTATTTGTTTTTTCATAGTTGTCAATTTATTTTTTGTTATCAAGAAATTTCAATCCTTCTTGGATCCAATCTTGTTTATCAGTGAGGTAAATAGAGGGTTTAATGCCAATACCATCAATGCCTTCTCCAATGTCTATTCTGCGACTGCGAGTGGTAGGTGTATAAAGTTTATAAGGCATTTCACAAAAATCAGATTCACGAAGGTTAGAATAATCTAATGTGCCTTGTGTGTTTTGCCCCATCAATGTCACCTTCTTACTTTGTCTTGCCTCTAATAAGAACTGTTCTGTTGTACTAGCGCACCTTTCATTTATTAAAATGACTACATTCTTTGGAAACAAAAGTTGCGTAAAGCTTGAATCGATGTCATCTTCGACAATATTTACATTTTGATTAATCTGTAGTTTCATTTTATCTATAAGATTTTGAATTTCTTGTCTGCTCTCAGCAGGTAAATCAGGGTATTGAGCTAAGATTAATTCCCAACCTTTTATATTATCATTGGTCGCCAATGCGTCTACACCAATACCTTTTATTGGTTGTGTATATAAATAGGGAGAGATAACACCGTAAACATCATCACTGCCACCACCGTTATTTCTTAGATCAATAATTAGGTTTGCAGATTTGGATAGATTTTCTTTTTGTGCGGCAAACAAAGAATCAACCATTGGTTTCGCTTCCCAACTAAAGCTTGGTATATTAAAGTACAAGGTGTTTTCGTTCAGGAATTTTGTTTCGAAATTATAATTCTCATTGTCAACTATTTCCTTTCCATTCTTAACGAAACCACTTATCAACTCACCATTCTTTGGTTTTATAGTAGCAAAGGCCAACATATGAGCCGAGTTGTACAATAGAAAATATTCATTTGCCGATTTTTCTTTAAGTTCGGCTAATACAGAACCGTTTTCAAATGTACTATCTGTTGATTTTATCACAACGGCAACATAATCTCTAAATGAATTTTTATTTTCAAAAAGAGCAATTGAAAAGCTTTCGCCTTTTTTACTATACAACCCCTCAATACCTTTCGCTTTTTCTATTTTTTTTAGAAGCTTATCGCTTACATCAATTTTTTCGATTGGGAAATCCGATTGAAGCTTTAAGGGATCAATTTTCTCAATGGCTTCCATGTTTATAGCGGACTGTAAATGGTTGTCGTTAAAATAACTCATCCATTGGTTGATGATAAAATAGCACTGAGATTTATTTTTTGCTTGCGCGGCAACTTGCTCCTTTTGAGCTGTAAATGCTTGGTAATTTTGAAGATTCCTTGTTGTTACCTTGTCTTTAAAACCGGGATAATTAGATTCTAAATGGTTTTTAATTTTTGAAAATTCTTCTTGGCAGTTGCATTGTGCTTGCATTAGAATTGGAAGGCCTAAAAAGGCAATTGAAGTAACTAAAGTTTTCATTTTTTTTTGTTTTATTTGACTATTAATTGGTCGCCTATCGGACTTTAATGCTACCTAAAGAAGTTTCCATTATCACTTTCAATTTTCCATTTCCTATGTTTAATTGACTACCTGATTTCTTCTTGAGCTCTGGTCGATCTACTTTAACTTTACCCAAGCTTGAGCTCAAATCCAAGCTGCAGTCAGAAAGCGGATTATTTAATTGAACATCAATATCTCCAAGGCTGGTATTGAATTTACTGTTGTCTGAGATCAAAAGATATTCTCCATCTATATCTCCTAAAGAAGTAACGGAATTTATTTTTCCTTCCAATTTTCTCATTGAAATGTCTCCAAGGTCTGTATTCAAATCGATGTTCCCGGAAACATTTTCAGCAGTTATATCCCCAAGTGCTGTGTATACTTTTGTTGTATTTGCTTTTAAGCCATTGACATCTATATCGCCTAAATCGGAATTCATTTTAATATCCATATTATTGGGAACATAGAATTCTAGTTTACTGGTTTCAGACAGGACGCTAACCCCATTAAATTTCTGATCTTTCCGTTTAACACGAATCGTTAGAACAGAGTCCTTCCGCTCGTAGCTCAATTCACAATTTCCTTGATTTTTTCTATTGAAAACACCTTTTGCTTTTAGTTGATATTCGTATTTCATGGAGACATCTGAACGCTCACTTCCACGAACCAAGAGATCACATTTATCCCCTTTAAAAACCAATGATTTCACACCACTAAATAACGTATCGACAAATAAACTGTCATTGGAAGACAACCAGGAGCCGGCGTTGGATTGATTATTCGTTCTTGGTGAATACTGTGTAGAACTGATTGGATCAAGTTGAATGATTGTTGGTCCATTATCTATTCCTATAAAAGGTAAAGGTTTAATACCTAAATCGATCAACGGTTGAATAAAAGGGTTTTCACTGAATTCTTTATTTACCGGTAGTTGATTGGCATGATTTACGACACTTGTTGAAGTATCCAAGATGGCTTCTTTCTTCGTATTATTTTGTGGAGGAGTGCTTTTAGACTCCTTGTTTCCGGAAAGAAAAAGGAAACATCCGACTATTAACGTCGTTACGATTGTACTCATAATAAAAAAGTTTTTTTGAATGATAGTTTTATTGGTTGATTTGGGAGCTGTGACCTGAGCTGAAGCTTGAATCCAAGATGTAACATCAGCAACGCTTGTTGAGGTTTTCTCCGCTTTGAGCGATGCAAAAAGATGATTTAATTTTTCTTCAGAATTCATATTACACCGTTTTAAGTTCAAGTGATTGCATAAGAGCCAATAATTGTTTTCTACCTCTGCTGAGGCGTTGCTTTACGGCAGCTTCACTAGAGTTTTGAATACCTATTATTTCTTTGATCGAAAATCCCGAAATTTCAAAGAGAATGATGCACTCACTTGTTACTTGATCAAGTTCTTTTAAGCATTTGTACAAATCACTAATTTCGAATTGTTGTTCAATCAATATATTATCATTGTTTACATGCTCATACTTACCTTTTAACTGATCCACATATTCGGGTCGTTTCTTCTTTCTGTGATTCGCTAAAATCCTGACAGCCGTCCCGAATAAAAAGTGAAGAAAAGCCTCCTTTGATTTGAGTTCATCGAATTTTTCAAAAGCGACAACCAAGGTGTCGTGCATGATGTCTTTGAAAGGAAACTCGCCGTAAGCACGCGTTTTGCAAAAGCGCTCAAACCGTTCATGAACCGGTTCGTATATTTGCATAAAACGTTCTTGTTTGGTTAATTCCATTCGAGATTTTGATAGTAAGTGTCTTAACTCCTAAAAAGGTGACTGAAAAATTTAAAAAATGGAAATAAATGATTTAAAAAACAAATTCAATGGATGTGTATTTTAAAGATTTTTTATCAATATCGTATCCAGAAAACGACCTGATCAACGAAAATGATTAAAACTTCATCACTTCCACACCAATTCCATACCCATAGATTTTCCCATTGGCATCTCGGTAAATTCTGATTTTATTGCAAGCCATTCCTAAATTGACGGGAGTCCATGTCAATCCGCCGTCTTTGGTTTCATAGCCGCTGTTCATGGTGCCAACAAAGCCATGATTTTCATCGATAAACCCGATGCCAAATTCTCTTGCACCAGCATCTTCAACGAGGTTAATTTCCTTCCAGGTTTTACCACCATCGGTTGTTTTGGCAACACGTTGCTGTTTCACATTTGGATCAGGATTGTACGATTGAATGGTTACATAGCCCACTTTTTCGCTAGGGAAGGAAACTTTCCAGGTTGTTTCATATGGGCGATTGGATTGATAGACTTTTTCCCATGTTTTACCACCATCATTCGTTTTCAAAATCAGTGCATTCGATTTTTCTATATCCTCGTCGGTGGCTGCGCATGCAAATCCTGTATTCTTGTCAAACATTTTGATATCGAAAAGCATTGTACAGTCTTCGTTCATGCTGTTTGAACTCCAAGTTATACCTCCATCGTGCGACACCATTATATTTGCAGGAGAACCAACACGACCAACGCCATAAATATGAACTTTGTAATCTATTTTTCCATGATTGATGAATTGTTCTTTCACAATATCTATTGCGCAAAGTCCCTTAACGTATGGGCCTTCATATGTGACTGGATTCCACGTTTTACCGCCATCTGTAGTTCCGTATAAGGGAATGGTGTCCGTTACGTTTGGAAAATAGTCGGTACCAACTGTTCCCGCAAATCCTCTTAAACTATCCACAAAGGCAATGCAGCGGAAAAAAGTTCCTTTCTTTTCCAATTGCTTTTCCCAAGTTTCACCACTATTTTGCGTATGATAAATACTTCCATAACCGTTTATGTACCAACCTTCTTTTTCATTGATGAACGTGATATCGTCTTGCTTACCCTGATAATAATCGGTGTTTAATTTCTGCCAAACTATATCTTCTGATTTGATTTCATCTTTTTTCGCTAAAACTTCATTGCTCCACTGAACTGCTGAAAGTCCGACTTCGTTGTTGTATTCATCAAACAATTGCTGTATTTGTCCGTTTGCGAATTTGTTATAGGCCTCTTGCATCGTTCCCGACTTCGCAAAATAATGATCCGTTGAAGGGTAGGTCATCAAGGTGGCATTCCCTGGATGGAAAAAATTCACAGTATTCACGATTTGCTGATGATCATCTTTTGAAAAGGCCTGAAAATCCGATTCGCCAAATTGTACCAAGACTTTCGCGGTGGTATTTTTCCAGTTTTCTAGATGCGGATAATCTTGGATTTGTCGCCAGTATTCCGCATTTCTTGAATAGATTTTTCCTTTTCCGTCGTATTCCCAACTTGTTCGCAAAACACTATCAGCCTCCGGGTCTTTAGCCAAGTCCTCGAGCTTCTCTTTCTTTACGAAATAGCGGTAGTTCAAATCGTATTGGTCAAGTACAGATTGTTCTACTTCAATTGGGTTCATGCCTGCCAATGCATTTTGTACGCGGTACATTTCGATTTGGTATTCAAACCAAGATTTTGCAGTTGTTCCATAAACTACAACACCCGCAACTTGATTTTTCGCACTGATAGCCGGCGCAATAATTCCACCCATGGAATGGCCAACAATGATAATTTGGTTGGTATCAACGTAAGGTAGCGTTTTCAGTTTTTTTAATCCTGCCTCAAAATTTTCAATTTCATCCAACAAATCACAATCCTCGCAAGGTGGTGTATTTTTACTGTCACCCAATCCGCTTTTTTCGATACGAAGTGTAACATAACCAGCGTCCACATATGCATCAACGATGCGTTTGTAAGGGTGATCATTTGTCAGTCCATCGATACTGCTGCACGTATATCCTGGAATAAACAACATAGCTGGCATTTTATTTTCAATGAAGGGTTTGTTGATGATAACTCTTAGTTGTCCTCCTTTATAATTCGCTTCGTCATAAATCACGGTAGCATTGTCATCTGTTTCGTATGGACGGGCAACAGCTTTCGCCTTTAATACAATTGACTTTTTACCGCGCAATACAGATAACTTTACTTCTTGATCGGGTGAATACTCCATAAACAAACGAATGAATTCCTCCGTTGAAGAGAACATGGAATTACCAATTTTTAAGATCAGATCCCTTTCCTGCAATTGAAGCGCAACACTGGTTCCTCGAACAACTTGCTGCACTTTGCAACCGGAAGTTCCATTTTCGGTGACGTATTCAATTTGTGCGCCGAATTGTACTTTACGCTGAAGTTGGGAATACCCATTAAAACCAATAAAGAATAGAAAACAAAGGAAAATGAATCGTATCATAGCTTTTTTACAACAAAAAAAAACATAGTCAGTAACTTTTTCTTGTCAAAAATTGCTTATTTCATAAATTGACTTGGGGCTTGCCCAAACGCTTGTTTGAATGCTTTAGAGAAAGTAGCTAAATCCGCATAACCATGAGCAAAAGCAGTATCAAGAATGGAAACACCATTTAATAGTTCGAGTTTCGCATTTTCTAGTCTTCTCCGGATTTGATATTGATAAGGGGAAATTCCAAAAACGTTCTTAAAAAGGCGAACGAAATGGTATTTTGATATTCCGGCTCCTGCACTGATTTCTTTTAAAGATAAGTTTTTCATTGCGTGCAGATCAAGTAGCTCTTTTGCTTTAAGTAATGTGCGGAAAACTTCTTCATTGGTATTCACTTTTTTAAAATCCATCTTATTCAAATGATTGAATATAAAGCGCTGGTCAGTGATAATGGATTCTGCTAATGAGTAGAACAGTTCTTCTTGTAAAAACTGGATGTCGAAATTTTCTGTTTTAATAGATTGATTGATTTCAACCAATGAATACCCCAATGTGGTGTTTTTAATGTTATAGCGATTCACAAAGAACTGATCGGAGAGTAAAAACTCTGTGAGATCTGCACCGTTCAAATCATAATAGTCGGCAACTTCAGAAATGATTTCAGAGGAAATATCAATGCAAAGTCCTTGAACAGGTTTCTCGTGATCTATTTTAACAATGGAAGATGTGAATTCGTTTCCAATGATGTATTCGCCTTCTTTAACCGAAAATTTTTTATCATTAGCGAAATAGGTTTCTTCACCTGATGCAACATATTTGATTCCCAAACCGGTAAAAGGTGTTTCTGCTTCCAGTTTGTTGAATTCTGAAAACCGAATGGCATTGTTGTTTTCGTCTTTAAATATGGTTTGGTTCATTTCATCAATTACAATCTGTCATAAACAATTCGGGGAATACTTTTCAAAAGTAGCGCAATGAACCGGCATCGTTTCGTCACATAAACGACTTTCTTTTTCTTTTGGATGGAATTAAAAATTTGTTTCGATGCTTTTTCCACCGAGGCAACCCAAAATTGGCCTTCTCCTTTTGCCATTGCGGTATCAACAAAACCCGGGCGAACATCCGTGATAAGAATGCTTGATTTTAATTTCGAAGCTTTTTGACGCAATCCTTCTAAGTAATTGATCTGATAGGCTTTTGAGGCGTTGTAGGAGGGGGCAATCCCGTTTCCGCGCAAACCGGCAACAGAACTGATTGCCACAAAATGACCGGATTGTTTTTTTTCAAAATAGTTGAAAGCCCAATCAGCAATGCAGGTGAAACCAAGCACATTCGTGTCAATTGTTTGTTTCTCGTTGCTAAAATTCAATGGCTCATTTAACTCACCCGTTCCAGAGCTAATAACCAAAAGGTCGAGTCCACCTAATTCAGAAACCAAGGCTGTCATTTTCTCATCAATAATCTGCGTATTTGAAATATCAAACGAACTGATGAAATAGTCGTTAGGTTTTTGGGCTTTTAATGTTTCAAGGAGTTCCGTTCTTCGACCTGTAATTCCAACTTTATAATTGTTGTCAGTCAAAATTTTGGCAAGACCTTCACCTATTCCTGATGTTGCTCCAATTATGATTGCTTTTGTCATACTTCGTATTGGCATCTCTGCCCCAATTTATCCATCTTCGATCCAATGGTACTTCCTTTCATTTCACAAAGTGATTTACCCTTATCGCATTACTTGAAAACGTTGATGCGCAGTTCCATTGACAGAAATGATATAAAAACCTTGAGGAAATTCACTTGTATTAATTTTCAAATTATTAAGCGCTAATTTTCCTGATTTTACAATTTCACCAACAGCATTAAACACTTCATATTGTGTTGAATTATCGAACAAAGTGGTTTTTAGGTTCAATTCGTTTTGACAAGGGTTTGGATACACTTCAATTAAATTGGCTCCATTGTTTTCAATCATTCCTGCGGTTTGGTTTGCATCATAAATAATGGCATCATCATAGGGTTCAGATAAGGAAATGTTTCCACCACTAAAAATAAATTTTCCCGAGGTGCCCAACTCTGAAACTTCCATTCCACCACGAATATTTGGCAACGAGCCAATTGTTGAAAATGTATTGTTGTTTAAATTATATATATAAGCTTCGTTCGTCACACCAAATGATGTATTGGGTAAAACCTTATTTCCACCTGCAATCAAAATAGTTGAGTTAAATGCAACCATCGCAAATTGTGAGCAAGCGAGCGGTCCAACAGTTAATGGGTTAATATCGTCCAGAGCTGGATCGTATACATCTAGTTTATCAGAAAATTCAAATAGCGGAATATTGAACCCTCCATAAATATATACTTTGCCATTCACTATTACTGCGCGATGTGAACTTACAGCAACGCTCAATGTTGAAGACAATGTTCTCCAACCATTTTGTAAATTAAATACATAGACTTCATCTCTCGCTTGATTTCCATCAAATCCCCCAGTGATTAATACTTCTCCATTCGAAAGTAAGGTGGATGTATGGTTAATTACACCTATTGGTAAATTGCCAGCAGGTGTGAATGTATTGGTATTCGTATTGTATAAATAATTTGTTGTTGGATATTCCAAAGCAGATGAAATAGTCGAAAGGCCTCCAGTTATCAGGATGATAGAATCATTTATAAGTGTAGATTTCATTTGCTCGCGACCCAGTGAGTTTGGTAAATCAGTTAGCGTGACCCAAGAATCTGAAGAAATAGTGTATTCAAATACTTTATTGGACTGAGGCGCTGAACCATTTTGAGAACCTCCGAATAAGAGAATTTTACCATTGTTTAATTTAACACAAGTGCTCTTACTTAAACCTGAAGCATTAGGAATACTGGCTTTTGAAGACCATAAATTAATTGCAGGATCATATTCATAAACACTGTTAATGTTAGAGCCACTTGCTACAACACCACCAAAAATTAGCACTTTGTCGCCTGTAGACTGTTCTGAACAATGTCCATATCTTGCATCAGTAAAAGAAGCGGTAGTTTGAAAAACTTGTGCCAAAGAATTAAACCAACAAAATGTAATTGTCAAGCTAAGCGTTACTTTTAAAAATTTATTTTTCATGTTCCTATTATTAAACGTTACCTCACCAAATGCACAAAACCATGTCCCGTTTTACCATCGGCTGTTTTGTAGTAATATGTATAAACACCATCAACCAATTCTTTTTCTGAATTGTCTTTACCTTGCCAGTTGTTTTGGTAATCATCAGAAGAAAACACCACATTACCCCAACGATTCAGAATGTTGACTTCGGTATTTTCTGGCAGGTTCGCTATTTCAAAAAGATCGTTGACACCGTCTCCATTGGCCGTAATAACATTTGGAAATTCGAAATTGTAAACAGGCGATGGTGATGGCGGCGGCGGGGGTTGAGGGCAATCTATGATCGTAAGAAATCTTTCAATGGTGTCAGTGAAGCATTCAAATTCGACGATGGCCGTGACCGTGTAGTTTCCTGCAGAAGAAAATTGATGGGTGGGATTCAATGAACTCGAAGTGTTGTTTGCACTGGAATTCGGATCACCGAAATTCCAGCTGATCTGATTTATAGTCAAGGTTGTTGCAATTGAAAATGAAATATCACTCTGCAAACAGGAATCTGGAAGGATTGAAATTGGAGGACTTGAAAAATTGCGCTCATGCACACGGGCTGGAAGTCCAAGCATGCACGATCCACTCAAGGTAACCGCATTACTTACATAATCACAGAACGAACTATTCGGTGAATTAATAGCATCCAACACATTACTTCCACCTATGGCCACATATAATTTTCCGTCGATGGCTTCCTCTATCTGAAAAGTTGGGTCGGCAGGAGTTGCAATCAAAGTATGTGAAGTGGCTATGGAAAGTGAGTCGTAAGTTGTTAGCTTTAGTTGATAAACAGAAATGTTGTTTGTGTAATAAAACATGCTTCCATCTGGTGAAAAGCTGCAACCGTATTTCCGGATTGGTGAACCGGGTGTATTATCTGAGACCTCAATAGTTAGCGGGGCAAATAATTGCCCGGTTGCAGGATCAAAAGAATAAAAATCAATTAATTTACTGTCGTCAATTGGCATCGCAATTCTATCTCCAGCTTTGTTTGCTTTCATTGACCCATAAAAGGGCATGCGTGGATCGAAATTAGAATTGGCGCCCAATAACGCGGTCCCTACATTACTTGCCACTGGATTTGGATCCACACCGCAACCATCGACTTTGTATGCTAAAAATTGATTACTTTCTCTTTTATGAACGATAACCCAATAACCTCTGATGGCTTCACTTCTTACAACGGTCATTTTTTCTGTTAAAAAGTCAGTAAGAAAAACATTTTTTTGTAGCGGATCAACGTCGCCTAGACCATTATTTAGGGTCATGTCGACTACCGTATATCTGAGACCGTTGTCTAATTGTGGGACATCATATTCCAAATCGTCCATCGTAAAAATATAATACTTGTTAGGGTCTTCAGGAAATGGAACAATCACCGGTCCCTGGCTGCAAGACAGAAATGCTCCCCCAAGTAGGTTAAATCCATTGGGCATTGGCTGATTGTTTATGTTCCATACTGCCTTACCGTCGGTGTAAAAAAGCAATTCTCCAGTAGAGGGATTTGAAACAGTAGCACATTGTTCAGCGCTAAATATAGCTGAGGGGATCATTCCATTTGGTGGAGTTGAGGAAAAATCAACCCGCGCATTGAATCCGAATGCCCAATGATTGTTTTGTAATTGTGCGCAGCATCCGAAAGCAGAAAAAATGAAAATGGCTAGGTACGATAAAGAATTCATTTTGTGCAATTGTTTAAAATTTATTTTTCTTGATAATGGCATCTACTCTTTTATTAGTTTCACTAAGTTCTCCTTATCATTTCCAATTCCGAGCAGATAGTTACCTGAAGATAAGTTAGATAAATTAATATTCGAAATCTCGGAAGAAATATTTCCGGTAAAAACAGACTTACCCATGTAATCGTAAATTACAAAACTTGTCCCCACCAACAAGGGGTCAGCTTTTAAATTAAGTTGATCACTGAAAGGATTAGGGAACAAAAGTGAAAACTCAGAAATTGTATTTGATAAGTTGTCATTTGTTGCTGCCGTTAAATCACCCCGATAGGCTCGGATTTCACTACCTACACCGCAAATTACAAGTGTTCCGTCCCATCCGATGAGTGGTCCACCTATATATACATTTGTTATGGATGTCTGCCAACGTAGCGTTAAATCGGCATTGAAAGAGAAAAAAGCACCGTCAGAAAAACCACCATTCGTTACATTGACTATTCCTGAAGCATCAATACTCATTCTCGGATAAGAAGCATTTCCATACAATATGACTTGTGAGCTGTCTATAATATTTCCATTTATATGATTAATTCTGATCACTTTTCCGCTGCGACTATACGAGTAAACAGATCCATCCGGACCAATTCCAGATGACGAGAAAGGAATATAGTGTATAGGAATACTCCAATTTTGAGTAAATCCACCACCATTATCTGTGAACGAATAAAGCGAATCTGTTATTGGATTGTTTTGAGATCTTGGTAGGTAAATTTTCCCGTCATTTCCTAGAAAAAGGGCTTGCTGCTGAACGAGCCCACCATCCAAGGCTGAAGTTTTATAAAGCATTTGTCCTGTGAAAGGATCGAACGATGCAACTTTTAGAAATCCCATGTCATTGATGATTCCATATATTTTAGACTCAAAAACTGCCAATTCAGCTCCGTCTCCATATGTTAATCTATTTGATTCCCATACAGTTGTTCCATCCAGATGATTTATGCGCAAAATGGAATTAATATTTCCAATAATCAAATCACCATTATCCAGAAAATTTAAACCTTCCGCTGAACTTTCATCTGTCAAACTTTCTGATCTCCAAATCACAGAACCATCGGAAGCATCGAGCGCATAAATATAGGATTGGTTGCTGTTCCCGGATCTTGAGGCATACAAAACCCCATCCTTTATTGCTGATATTTTATTGTACCAATCCGTTGCAGGAAAATCTATCGGTAGATTTTTTGTCCATAGTGTATCACCGTTTCGAATATCCATCATAACGATTTTACTTCCTTGAGCGAAGTCACCCAAATTACCAATTCGGACGGTAGCTAGATAAATACTGTCAGATACGGGAGGTCTGGCAATAGCGGAGTTTAAACCTCCAGACCATAATAAAGATTCATCGATAGGGCCGTATTGATTTGATAATCCATTTCTTTGCGGATTACCACCCGTTGAATTATTCCAGTTTTGAGCCGAAAGATAAAAGCTTGAAACAACCATTATCAAAAGAACAGTATATCGAAGCACTATATTTCTATCGATTAAAATTATTTTACTGATTTTCATAAACCTAAAATCAAGAATTTAGACAATTAATGTTGTATGATAATTTTCTCGTGATGTATTGCTGCTTCTCCTTCGAAAACAATTAAGTAAGATCCGCTTGAAATGTTCGATGTGTTTAAATTAAGATTTCCATTTTCTATATTTTTAGTTAAGACAACTTTTCCATTTACATCAAGTAAGCGAACTGTTTGGAATGCATTTACTTTGCATTGAATGTTAAGGAAATCATTCGCCGGATTTGGATAAATGATAGTTGGCAGATGATGCACATTTTCCATTATGGATGAAGTTTCTTCTTTCAAACAGCGGATTGGTAGACCAGTTAGTTTATGGCTTTCACTGGTTAAACAAGATTCTGAATCAAAACCAACCAACATGATAGAAGCGTTAAGTGCATCAATTGAAGTTGATGACCATTGATAGGCCATATACGTTAAATTTTCATAGGATCCGTTGTTGTGCGCTCTCCATCCTGATGGCAATAAAGTAAATCCACTTGAGTTAGTTGCCCCTGTGTTTGGATCTATCCAATGCGCAAAGCCTGCTTCTTTAAGTTTTCCTCCAGCCACAGCATTACCTCCAAGAAAATCAATGAGTGCTTCCCATTCTAGAATGGATGGTACATGGTAACCCGTGGGACATACATTTCTAATGTCATTCAACACATGCCAATTGTATAAATTACCATATTCATTTGCCAGTAGATTATCATCCTGATAAAAACAGTAGGCAGCTTCGGTTTGAGTTGACCACAACGTGTTATCTGTAATCAAAGGAATTGGATCCTGATTATTGAATTTTGTGGTTCTCAGATTTTCTGCCATCCAAACTTGATTTCCGATTGCAACTGTATTGTAGGTGTTTCCATCTGCATCTGTTACGGGTTGACTGAATGTTATTAGCGATTCTAACAAACATATACTAAATAGTAGGGTGTGTTTTTTCATGATGTGCGTATTAATTTTTGTTTTTTGTTTACGTTAATTTGTTTTTTATAAATTTTCACTGAATTAGTTGTTTTCAAAATCGACCGAGATAAAAAGATGGCTTATAATGATTAATTTGATAATTGGTTTTAATCCTTACATCCTTCCAAAACTTGTCCCATCGCCCATATTGAATCTAAGGAACAATTCAAAACCTCCTCTTGCTTGGGAGACGGTTACCAGACTTGAAATATTGAAATCGTATGCAAATCCAATAGAATATTGATTGATTTCAAACATAGCTTTGGCAACCATAGCATCCCTGAAACGGTTGAAAAGTCCTAGATACATTGCGGCTGGTTTTTTTCTCATGGTGTACAGCGAACCATCCTGAAGTATGTATTTGAAATAGGTTCCGAATAAAATTTCCATGGATGTTTTTTGTCGTTGAAAATAAACACCAGGCAAAATAGATCCTTTGGTATTTGGTATTCCAATATCAGCATTGGCAAATGCTGACCATCGCATGAAGAGTTTTTCGCTTTCAATCGAAATCAGGGAATAATTGGGTCGGTTAACATGATACAACGCAAGTCCGTAGGTAAAATGGAATTGGTTGTTCTGGGTCATATAACCCCCTGGTTTTCGATACTTGTAAACCAATCCTGCTCCTGCATCCAAATAACTGTTCTTCGCGTAAATTAAATTTTCACCATTGTTAAATGCTGGATTGTATGCAGAACCGTCGTACTGACTTCCCCAACGAGCCCCATCTGGATCAATGTTCTGTTGACCAAAACCTGTGTAAATACCAAGTCCAAGCGTACTTGTCCGATCTAAAATGAGGTGATAAGCAAGATGTAAATTTACATTGGACGTCACCAAACCTAAATCTCCTGCCTTGTCATTAAAGAAGTTGATTCCCCCTGCGATTATTCCCGACTTTCCCCTTTGGTTTTCGTTGAACCTGCCGTCAATAGAAGCGGCCATTGTTTGGTAGGGTATCCCTACGCTGTTCCATTGGTTTCTGTAGTTTACGATTCCTTGCAAAGGTGAATGTAAACCTGCAATTCCAGGATTCAAGGTAAGCGGACTGAATTCCATTTGAGAGAAGTGGACGTCTTGCCCGAAGCCATTAAGACCTGAAATCGAAAACAGACAAATAAATAAGGTGGATTTGAAATGCATCGTCAATTATTTTAAAAGTGTTATGTTACCCGATTGTTCAATATTTTGTCCATTGATCAAAGTTGCTTGAAGTTTGTAAGCGAAAACACCTGGATTCATTGGTTTGCCCTTGTATGTGCCATCCCAACAATTGGAAGGGTCTTGAGTTTCAAAGACTTTTTCACCCCAACGGTTGTAAATGCTGTAATTCATTGTTACAATGCAATTTCCATAAACACAAGCCATTTTGTTATCCTCCTGTTGTGCGCCATTTGGAGAAAGCACTGAAGGGACAAATACTTCCCCACAAACAGGGATTACGGTAATCAGCACATCAGCTTCGCCTTGACATCCGGAAGCATCGGTTACGGTCACCATATAAATGGTGCTTGTTGCAGGAGACGCTGTGGTTACATCGCAATCATCGCAACTCAATCCATTGGATGGAGACCACGTATAGTTTGTTCCTCCGGAAGCAGTTAATTCAACGGATTCACCTTCAAAGATGGTTGCAGAACTTGGAGATACACTCACTGGAATAGTTCCTTGTAAATCAACAACATAACTTTCAGATGAGGTACAGCCTTGCGCATCCGTTACAGTTACCGTGTAAGTACCAGCAGCGAGACCATTAACAGTTGAAGAGGAGGAACTGTTGGGTTGCCAAGCATAGGTGTAAGGTCCCGATCCACCGCTTGCAACGATTGAAATTTGACCGTTGTTTGAGGCACAATCACTATCAACAATGGTTTCACTAATTGTTATTGCAGATGGTGCTGTAATGGTAACAGAAGCCGAACCGATGCAACCATCAACATCAGTAACTGAAACTGTGTACGTTCCTGCTGCTAAGCCTGCTGCAGTAGCTAAACTGCCGCCAGAAGGTGACCAAGCATAAGTGTAAGGTGCAGTTCCACCTGTAACACTTGCTGTTGCTGTTCCGTTACTTAATCCGAAACAAGAAATATTGCTTGAACTTTGAATGGTAACCGTTGGACCATTTGAATTGGGTACAACAAGATTGACAGAAGCACTGCAACCATTTTGATCTGTAACGGTAACCGTGTAATTTCCGGAGGCAATATTCGTAGCAGAAGCTGTTGTACTCACATTTGGACTCCAAGCATAGCTTAAATTTCCAGTACCACCTGAGGCTGTTATTGATGCCGAGCCATTGTTAACTCCGCAATCAGCAGGGACGATTGTTCCTGTATTTAAAACGATTGCAGACGGTTGACTGATTTGAACAGTAGTTGCATTGGAACAACCTGATCCATCTGTTACGGTTACAGTGTAAGTTCCTGCTGCAAGATTATTTTGACTAATACCACTCAAGTTTCCGGGCGTCCAGTTGTAAGTTAATGTGCCTGAACCACCAGTTGCTGATACGGTTGCCGAACCATTGTTACCTCCGTTACAAGTTACATTGTTAGTTGAAACCACTGAGATTGTGGGGCCATTTGTAGCATTTACCGTTGCTGTTGCAGTGATTGTACAACTGTTCGCATCTGTTACCGTAACGGTATAAGCACCTGGAGTTAAATTATTAGCTGTTGCCGCCGAACCGCCGGATGGAGCCCAAGAATAAGTATATGTTCCGGTTCCCCCTGAAGCAGATACAGTCGCTGTTCCCGTTCCTGCGCCACAGCCTGAAGACGTCGCAGTAGCTGTTGCAGCAAGAGCTGTTGGTTCACTAATAGTAAGCGTTGTTGATCCAGGACAATTGTTGGCATCAGTTATATTCACGGTGTATGTTCCTGCAGCAAGACTGGATTGCGTTCCGCCAGATAAGTTTCCTGGTGTCCAAGTGTAATTGTAAGGGCCTGTTCCACCTGTTGCGTTAACAGTAGCGGAGCCATTAGCGTTACCAAAACAATTCACATTGGTTTGGTTCGATACGGTGGCGTTGATTGTTGGACATGGATTGGAAGTTGGGGGTAAAATACAACAGTTTCCACCTGAAGAGACATTTAGTGTTTGATTGGTCCAACATGCATATTGTGTTTGATGGAAGAGAAGAGTGCCACCAGTGGCATTGAGAAAATAGTAAACCACTTCGTCAGGGGTATTTCCGCCACCAGCATTTATTGTGGTATCACAAAGCCCAGCCACTCCCAGCATTTGTCCACCCCATGGTCCTGAACCATTTCCATGAGCCGGAGTGTATCCAACTAAAGGAGGATTCATTGGCGGACTAATGCTAACGATACCTGATGGCACTCCAGTTACCGAAGTTGTGAAATTTCCTTGACCACAATTGTTATTGTTTTGATTGGAATTCATTCCCGCATAGATTACCTGTGTGATATTTCCAACAAATGGTCCTGTGAATGTAACTTGAATAGGCTCATAAGTGCAGATGCCAACTTTAAGATTAGGAATGTTTTGGTCTACGTTTATTGTTAATATCCCTCCATCATAATTGGAATAAATTATCAAGTTCCCTAAAGGGTTACATGTGTTTCCGCAAGGTACATTAACGAGTGTTATTAATGTATCTTTTGAACAACCTGATAAATTTGTAATATTAACTAAATAGGAACCAGGACTTAAGTTAGATACAGAAGAAGTTTGTCCTGTGGTAGGAAAGGGCCATGTGTAAAAATAAGTTCCAGATGGAGCAGGTGCAAAGGAGATTGAGCCATTATTATTTCCACATGATGGCTGAACAACAGTTGCATTCAAAGAAAAAGTGGATGAGCTTGCACAAATTCCATTGCAGTTGTTAGGTGTTGCCGCCCCAACTACCCAAGAATTTCCGCCATCAGAAGATCTTTCATAGGATTGTCCCACAACTGTTGCCTGAGGTATATATTCGATTCCAGGAATTACTGATGCGGTAGCAAGCCCCCCACCACCACATACTGAAATCCTTTGAAGTGCTCCTGTAGTGAAAGTTGGATCTGTTGTCAATTTTGTAGGGTCGTTGGAAGCAAAAGTCCAATAGACAGCATCTACAGCCACTCCAGCGGCATCATACAAAGCCAGCCACCCGTCTCCGTTAGGTAAGTGCCAACGAGTGGCATTTGATCGCCACAGTCTGGCAGAATTTACAGCGAGATTTAAGTTGAAGGTAATATTTGATGTATTTGGTCCGCCAATCGTTATAAATCCCAATGGAGGAATTATGGTGCCTGCAGGAAATGAAAAAGCCCCACCATTGGTACCCCCATCCATTCCACCAATTGACCAACAGCTTAAATCTACTTCATCGCAAGAAGAAGTATTGTAGATTTCAACGTATTCCGAACCGTATGAAGGTGTTGAATTGTACATCGACTGAAAAACTGGATCAGTATTTCCACCTGTTGGGTTGACATGAACTTCGTTGATAACAACCTGAGAAAATGTTGGAAAGAGTTGAAAAAATAAGAGGACAGAAAATATGGATTTTTTCATAGTCATGTTTTATGGAAGATATAATTGATTCAAGTGCTAATTGCTAAAAGGTAGCTTGGTGTAAAGATTTTTTGGACCTTAAGCCAACCTTTTCCATTTACGATTGGATTGGATACCAGAGCTATCGTTTTGCTAATTCCAGACTGGAGGTGAATGAATTGGTATTTTCTATTAACCGAAGGATAAGTGCAGCGTTCGTTAAGTTTTGAATTTTCAAGTAAATACGAACAATACTCAGCTGGTTTCTGTGATATCGGTTTAGAATTAAGAAAAAGAAATAGATATAAATATAAAATGAAACACTTCGAAGATTTGATTATTAATGGAACTACTTTCATTTCCTTTACAATAGATTTCTAGTGCTTTAATTTCAAAATCAAAACAAACAAAAGTAAGTATTAGTTAATGGAATATATTACCTATTTAAGGTAATAGTCTATATTTGTATAACTACATGTTATACAATAATATAAATAATTTATGTTGGCAAATAAATCATTATTTGAATTGATAAAAACGCTAGATATTCATGAAAAGAGATATCTTATGAGTAAAGGCAAAAAGAGCGGAGAAGACAATAATGGGTATGCTGAAATGCTTGATGTGATTTATCGAATGAATGAATACGATGAAATCGAATTAAGAAAAGTATTTTTAACTGTTTCAAAATCGGAAAAACTAGATGTAAAAAAGCATTATCTCTATTATTGGGTTTTAAAACAATTGAATGAATATCACGGTCAAAACTACACTTCACAACGAGATATTCAAAATATACAATTATTATTAGATCGATCTTTAATCAATCATGCAAATGAGCTGATAAGAAGTATTAAAGATGAAATTATCAAAACTGAAAATTATCTTGAAATCCTTAGTTTACTGGAGAAAGAATTGACAATTCAAAAATACAAGAATGGTTTTGATTCACTCAAAATACTAGAAGAGATCGAATTTTTTTCAAATCATTATAAAGATTTAAAAGCAGTAGAATTCATCAAGTTAAATTTCAGAAAAATATTAGATTATAATATGTTTTCGAGAACTATTGAAGTTGAGGAGCAAATCAATTATCTATTTGGTGGAAAAATTAAAAAGCTTAGAATATCATCAGATAGTTTTTTAGTAGGGTTTAATTTTAATTTATTGTATTACTGGAAATATGCTTCGGAAAACAATTGGGGAAATGCGTACAAATATGCACTGAATAATTACCACTTACTACTCGCGAATCCTGATAAAATCCGCTATTTCCCCGAATTTTCAATGCATATTTTATACAACCTTTTGAATGCTGCGAGTATTACAGGTAAAGGTATTTATACGCAGGTCTTAAAAAAAATGAAAGAACTTATTGCTCAGCAGAAAAATAAACGTATTCAACAAGATGGGCTCTTTTACCTTCATGTTTCCAATTTAATCTATTTAAACAGAAATAAAACAAAATTTTTAAAGTCAAAACTGGTCGTTGAATCTTACCAATTCATTGAGCGGCACAAGCATAGTTTTTCAAATATTCGTTTGAATAATTTTTATTTTGACCTCGCCAAATCATACTATTATTTATCGGATTTTAGGAAGGCGTTTTCCGTTTTGAATGAGATGTATCAAAATTTTTATTCGAAAGATTATACCATTGATTTCAATTCGCACTCAAGATTTTTATACTGTTTCGTCTGCTTTGAACTCGGAGAATATGATCTTTTAATTTCAACGGCTAAATCTATTGCGGATTTTATGAAAAGAAATGGAATTTTATTCAAATTTGAAAAAAAAATGATCCGATTTATAATTAATGAGTTACCTATTTTGTTGGAGAAACCCATTGAAGCGAGAAGAAAAAAAATGGAAAAACTAAAAATGGATATTACAACCATCTTTGAATCGAGTTACGAAAGAAAAGTATTGAACTACTTCGATTATTTTCATTGGATTGATGCGCAGATAGAACGTTCTTATCATTAACTATATTGTAAACAGCCATTGAGAAATATTTCAATTTGCATTTAGCATGGATAGCCTAATAAAAAACAAAATGACCTCAAAGGCTGATCTTGATTCCAGTATTATATACAATTCCATCTACAGGAGTGCAAACTTCTTTAAAATGAGGAGTAAAATTAGGTCCAGAAATTATACTTCTAAAATTGGTTTGTCGCACATTGGTAAAATTTTCAATATTGCCAAAAAAGGTATAATTTTTTCCTTTATATTCTACCACCGCTCAATAAGTCCAAATTTTAATTTTTTGAATTAAAACTAGAATATCTGTTGATTTTCAATGCTTTACAAAATAAATTTAAATGAAATGGAATTTTTTTTAAAAAATTTTAAAAATTATTTAAAATGACTATTAATTTTGCAAGCGCATTAAATCGATAATGCAATGTTTATAAAGAAGAGGTGAGAGACAGGCTCTGAGACCCTCTGGCAACCAACTTAAAGTCGGCATAGTTCGATTGGAAAACCGGTGCCAATTCCTGATTCCAATTTTGGAAGAATATAAAAAAATGAAAATGAAAGAGTTTACTTTTCTAAAAATCACCCAAAATCCAATTGAAGTAATCTACACTTCATCTCACATCTTGAATTTTTCAAGTTGTTGTTGCATGTGCTGTTGTTGCATGTGCTGTTAATTCCTTCCCAAGGCTTTTAATTTGGTGGCACAGAATTCTCCGGGCCCTGAAATCTTTTGCGCCAATTTTAAGTAAATAATCAAATTTTAACTTTTAAAAAATTAAAAAATGTCTACAAAAAACTATCATTTTGAAACGCTGCAACTTCATGCAGGTCAAACAGCTGATCCAGTAACAGGTTCTCGGGCTGTTCCAATTTACCAAACGTCTTCTTATGTTTTCAATGACGCGGAGCATGCTGCTAATCTTTTTGGATTAAAAGAGTTTGGCAATATTTACACGCGCATTATGAATCCCACTACCGATGTATTCGAGAAGAGAATCGCTGCGCTCGAAGGAGGGGTCGCTGCAGTGGCAGTTTCCTCAGGTCAAGCCGCACAATTTTTAGCGCTAAATAATATTTTACAAGCGGGTGATAATTTTGTTACCAGTTCTCATTTATATGGAGGTACGTATAACCAGTTTAAAGTTGCGTTCAAGAGACTAGGCATAGAGGTGCGTTTTGCAAATGGAATTGATCCGTTATCAATAGCTTCTTTAATTGATGAAAATACAAAAGCTATTTATTTGGAAACTATTGGTAATCCCGAGTTTAGTGTTGCGGATTTTGATGAGATCTCGGCTATCGCAAAGAAGTTTGATATACCGCTTGTTGTGGACAACACATTTGGGGCAGCAGGATTTTTATTCAAACCAATTGATCATGGGGCTGATATTGTTGTGGCTTCTGCAACCAAATGGATTGGAGGTCATGGCAATAGTATTGGTGGTGTTGTTATAGATGCGGGAAAGTACAACTGGGGTAACGGTAAATTTCCCCAGTTTTCTGAACCATCTGAAGGTTACCATGGATTAAATTTTTGGGATGTATTTGGTGAAAATGGGCCATTTGGAAATATTGCGTTTGCTATTCGACTTCGTGTAGAAGGTTTACGGGATTTTGGACCGGCGATTTCACCATTCAATTCATTTTTATTGCTTCAAGGTATAGAAACCTTATCACTTCGTGTTCAAAGAACAGTGGACAATGCATTAAAAATTGCTGAATGGTTAGAAGCTAACGAGCTAGTTGAATACGTTAATTATCCTGGGTTAGCATCATCAAAATATAATGATCAAGCAAAAAAATACCTACGAAATGGATTTGGAGGTGTACTTAGTTTTAAAGTAAAAGGGGATGTGTCTGATGCAAATGAATTTATCAATGCACTTGAACTTGTTTCACATTTAGCCAACGTAGGTGATTCTAAAACACTAATTATTCACCCTTCAGCAACAACTCATGAACAGTTAAGTCGTGAAGAACAATTTGCCGCAGGAGTTGAACCAGGATTGCTCAGATTATCCGTGGGAATTGAATATGTTGAAGACATCAAAGCTGACTTAGAACAAGCCTTTGAAAAAATAAAAAGTAAAGTCTTTGCATAACTGTTGATTAAGCCCCCCTTTCGGGGGCTTTGTTAAAATTGTATTGAAATGGAAGCTAAAAAAATGGTTTTTGAAGAATTGCAACTGGAGAGCGGTTTGACTTTAAAAAATGTTGAGGTTGCCTATCATACTTTTGGCAAACTAAATTCAGATTCAAGCAATGTTGTATGGATATGTCATGCTTTGACAGCAAATAGTAATCCGTATGAATGGTGGCCAAAAATCTGTGGTTCTGAAGGGTTTTTTAATGAAAAAGATCACTTTATAATTTGTGCGAATATTCTAGGTTCATGTTATGGTACTACTGGTCCATTAACTGAGGATGAAAATGGAAATAAATACTACGATTATTTTCCATTAGTAACCACGCGTGACATGGCCAAACTGCACAACAAACTTCGCGAGGGCCTTCAAATTAATCGCATTAAGATCTTAATTGGAGCGTCTCTCGGCGGACAACAAGCATTAGAGTGGGCCATTGAATACCCGTCAATTTTTGAACAGCTCATTTTAATTGCAACAAATGCAAAACATTCTCCATACGGTATTGCCTTTAATGAAAGTCAACGGCTTGCTATAAAAGCTGATTCTTCCTTTGGAAAAAAAGAAGATTCAGCTGGTAAGGCAGGGTTAATTGCTGCAAGAAGTATAGCATTATTGAGTTACCGATCTTATGAAGGCTATGCCATTTCACAAAATGAAGAAAACGATGATTTGCTGAATAACTATAAAGCATCTTCGTATCAGAGGTACCAAGGAATAAAACTTTCAGAACGGTTTAATGCGTATTCATATGTTACATTGACGCAGGCAATGGATGCGCATAATGTTGGGAGAAATCGAAATGGAATTAAAAATGCCTTGAGTCGAATAACTGCCAAAACATTGATTATTGGAATTAATTCAGATGTCCTGTTTCCAAAAGAAGAGCAGAAATTCCTTCGAAATCACATTGCAGGTTCACGATTTCAACTGATTGACTCCATATATGGTCATGACGGATTTCTTATAGAGTATCAAGCTTTGATTGAGCAGTTCAAGATTTTTTTAAATCCAATTACGTAAACCTATTTGAAATTTTATTCAGAGATAAAATAGTATTTACCGCTTAAAAAATTACACGAATGTCAACATTAAAAATAGGTCTTTTTGGTTTCGGTTGTGTTGGAACCGGCCTGTATAAAGTACTAAATGAAAATAAAACGTTAAATGCCAGAATAGAAAAAATTGTTGCAAAAGATCCTTTAAAACCGAGAGGAGTAGATTCGTCGGTTCCAATTCATTTTGATCCGAATTGCATATTAAATGACGAGGATATAAATGTAGTCGTCGAATTAATTAATGATAGTACAGATGCTTATTCCATCGTAAAAACAGCTCTTGAGAAAAAGAAACATGTGGTTACCGCGAACAAAAAATTAATTGCTGAACATTTGGAAGAACTTATAGAGATTGCTAAAAAAAATGCTGTCTCATTGTTGTATGAAGGAGCGGTTGCGGGTTCAATTCCAATAATTCGAAACCTTGAAGCGTATTATAACAATGAAACATTAACGAAAATTGAGGGGATTGTTAATGGAACGACCAATTACATTTTAACGAAAGCAAATCAGGGAATAAGCTACCCAGTTGCGCTTGCAGAAGCTCAAGAAAAAGGTTTTGCAGAAGCTGACCCTACCTTGGATGTTGATGGGTACGATCCGAAATACAAATTAACAATTTTACTTAAACACGCTTTTGGGATTACCGTTCTACCGGAAAAATTATTGAATATCGGCATACGAAATCTAAAGCCTCAAGACGTACGATTTGCGAATGAAAAAGGCTTACGAATTAAGCTTTTTGCTTCTGCGAGCAAAACGGATACTGAAATAAACGCTATTGTTGCACCTCATTTCATAGAAGCATCGCATTCGGCTTATTATATTGATGATGAATTCAATGCTGTAATTGTTCAGGCTGCCTATGCCGACAAACAGCTTTTTTATGGAAAAGGAGCGGGTAGTTTACCAACGGCAAGTGCAGTATTATCGGATATTTCTGCTTTGCAGTTTAACTATAAATATGACTATAGAAAATCAAATTCTGAGGAAATTGTTCTTTCAACAGATTTTGAATTATATGCCTACCTCAGTTCTCCGAAAAAAGAACTTCTCGAAGAGGTAGTTTTTGAAGAAATAGATGATTTATTTGTGGGTAAGGACTACTGTTATCAAATCGGGAAAATACGCTTTTCAGAGATTAATAAAATAGACTGGAACATGCGAAGTGACCTCTCATTGTTGCTTTTTTCAAGAAATGAACTCAATTGATCTGTTCTGATAAATTAACAATCTATAAGCGATTTTTTAGATGTAAATGTTTCCAATTCAATAGCTCTAAGATTTAAATGGTTGATTAAATAATCGAGTCATTTATCAACAGTTCATCTTAATAAATTACTCCAGCTGCGACTGTATTGTTCGTGTTCTCGTTAATCAGGATGAAAGCGCCTGTCTTCCGGTTTTTTCTGTAAGGATCGTAAGTGATTGTTTCGGCGGTTTTGATGGTGACCTTGCAGAAATCATTTAGATCAATCGTATCGTTGGCTTCTAAATCTTCAAACGAATGTATATCAATTCGTGCTTCAATCGCCTTGATTGTTGCTTTTGATGTGAAACTGTTTTGTTGAAGCATTAATTTCTGCCCAATTTGATACGGTTTGTTGTCCATCCAACAGATTGTAGCTTCGATAGTATTCTCGCTTGTTATTCGTTGGTCAGCTTTTACAATGGAACTTCCGCGGCTTACATCAAGATTGTCCGCCAAGTGAATTACCACTGGATCGTCAGTGCTAGCCTGTCCTACTTCTTGCTGATTTTTTTCGATCTTTGTGATTGTGGTAGTCGTATCCAATGGAAGAATCTGAACGCGATCTCCTTTTTTCAAGTTTCCGCTAAGAACACTGCCAGCATATCCCCGGTAATCATGTAATTCTTCTGTTTGCGGACGGATTACATACTGTACCTGGAAACATGCAGACTCAACGTCTTCTTCATGATATATCTCAACGTTTTCGAGGAACTCGAATAAGGGACTCCCTTCAAACCAGCCTAGTTTTTTAGAGGTATTAACAACATTTTCTCCCGTCAATGCGCTAAGTGGGATGAACGATAACTTTTTAAACCCCAGTTGTTTTGAGAACTCGATGTAATCTGCTTTAATTTGCTCGAAAACATCCTGTTTGTAATCTACCAGGTCCATTTTGTTTATACAGATAAGTATGTGCGGTATTCTCAAAATAGCCGTAATGATGCTGTGACGTTTTGTTTGGTCAGTTATTCCGTTTCGTGCATCAATCAAAATAATGGCCAGATCGGTGTTTGATGCTCCTGTGAACATGTTACGCGTGTATTGTGCGTGTCCTGGTGTATCGGCAATAATGAATTTTCGTTTCTCCGTTGTAAAATACTTGTAAGCTACATCTATAGTAATGCCTTGTTCACGCTCTGCACGTAAACCATCTGTTAACAATGCCAGATCGATATCAGTATTTGCTCCGGTCGACTTACTCTGACGTGTTAATGTTTCAATAATATCTGTAGATATCGATTTGCTATCGTAAAGTAAACGTCCTATTAGTGTGCTTTTACCGTCGTCTACATTACCTGCTGTAAAAAATCTTAAGAGTTCCATAGTTAATATTCAATATTTGGGATTCGTAATTCTTTTGTTGCGCTTTCAATAATTTAAAAATAACCTCCTTTTTTTCGGTCTTCCATTGCTGCTTCGCTCACCCGATCGTCCATGCGCGTAGCGCCGCGCTCTGAGATCTTTGTTTCCTTAATTTCATTTATGATATCATCGATAGTATACGCTTCACTTTCTACTGCCGCGGTGCAGGTCATGTCGCCAACAGTTCGGTAACGCACATTTCGGTTTACGATGACATCCGAAGCATCAATCGTAATGAAACCGTTTACATTCATCAATTGACCGTGCTCGGTCAATATACACTCGCGTTCATGAGTAAAATAGATAGATGGCAATGCGATGTTCTCACGTTTGATGTAATTCCAGACATCTAGTTCAGTCCAGTTAGAAATTGGAAAGACGCGTACATTTTCTCCTTTGTCGATTTTGCCGTTGTAGATGTTCCAGAGTTCTGGACGTTGTTTTTTCGGATCCCACTGACCGAATTCATTACGGACAGAAAAGATACGTTCTTTCGCACGGGCTTTTTCTTCGTCACGTCGCGCACCTCCTATGCAGGCATCAAATTCAAATTCTTCGATTACATCGAGAAGGGTGTAGGTTTGCAGACCATTACGACTTGGAAATTTACCTCGACCATCTTGTAAGTTTTTTACTTTGATGGTGTCTTCTACTTTGCGCACGATCAATTGCTCTCCGAGTTCCGAAGCAAGTTTGTCCCGAAAACTTAGTGTTTCTTCGAAATTGTGACCAGTATCCACATGCACCAAAGGAAATGGGAATTTCCCAGGACGGAAAGCCTTTAATGCAAGATGAACCAGACATATACTGTCTTTTCCGCCACTGAATAGTAAAGCCGGACGGTCGAATTGCCCCGCTACTTCTCTCAAAATGTAGATGGCCTCTGCCTCTAATTGATCTAAATAATCCATTGTTCTATTGTTTCACTTAATTAAACGTGTAAGCCACATTCTTTTTTATCGTTTTGTTCCCACCACCATCTTCCAGCGCGGAAATCTTCGCCATCTCTTATAGCTCTTGTACACGGTTGACATCCTATACTCACAAAACCTCTATCATGCAAAATATTGTAGGGGATGTTGAACTTCGTGATTGCTGCTTTTACCTTATCCAGACTCCAGTTAGCCAATGGGTTTACTTTATAGATGTTGCGCTGTTCGTCGCGAGTAATTATGGGCAGCTCACTTCTGCTTTCTGATTGTTCATTGCGCATTCCGGTAATCCAGCATTCAACACCTTTCAATGCTCGATTTAAGGGTTCAACTTTGCGAATGAAACAACATTCTTTGCGATTTTCTATGGATTCATAAAAACTGCTAGCGCCTTTTTTAGTGAGGAGTTCCTGTACATTTTCTGTATCTGGGAAATATACCTCAATTACTTTTTTATAGTGCTCCCGAGTGCTGTTCAATACACTGTAGGTTTCGGGAAAAAATCTTCCTGTGTCAAGAGTAAAAACACGTATCGGCAGATTGTTGCTGAAAATGTAATGGGTAATTACCTGGTCTTCCCAGCTCAAACTGGTTGAGAAAGCGGATTTATTCTCCCCAAATCGCAAAACGATTTCGTTTAACAATGCTTCGACATCTAATTTTCGTGTGTCTAATTCTTCAAATTTCATTTGCTCGTTAATATTTAAATAAAGGTATTTATTAGCGTTTTTAAACTGATAATGATGATTAGCATACCAACCAGTATAAGACCTTTCTTGATGGGTATTTTGTTTGAAAGGTATATAGAACCTGGGGCGGCAATCATTCCGCCAATGATCAATCCGAAAATTATTTGCCAGTGGCTTAGACCGATTATTAAAAAGAAGGAAAGGGTGCTAACAACGGCGACAAAAAATTTTGCCAGGTGTGCAGAACCAACGGCATAGCGGAGATGTCTACCGCCGGCGAGAAGAGAGGTAGTAACGATTGGACCCCAACCTCCACCACCAACACTGTCGAGAAAACCACCTGAAAAAGCGATAGGGTAGATTTTTTTAATCTTCTTACGTTTTCTTGGCTTCTTCAATGCGCGAATTATTATAATGAGGCCAAGTGTAAAGGTGTAAACTGCAACAATAGGTTTAATCACTGAAAAATATTCTTTACTTACAAATGAAACGGTAATTACTCCCACGATTGTTCCTAAAACTCCCGGCCAAACCAATGCCCGAAACAATTTCATATTGATGTTTTTAAATCGCATGTAAACCAGACTTGAAGAACCGGTAGTAAAAATTTCTGATGCATGCATACTCGCACTAGCTACTGCGGGCGTAACACCGGGAATTCCTGATCCAAGAAGCATAGTTGTTACAGAAACACCATACGCCATACCTAGCGAACCGTCAATCATTTGAGCGATAAAACCGAATAGGATATATTTACCGAAATCTGCATCCAGGTTTGCTATGATATCCTGATAGACAGAGCGGATATTGTTGAAGGGTATATATGAGAATAATAAATGACCAACGATCATTAACAATATGACGAGTAGCGAGTAAACGCTTGCTTTTTTTACACGTTTGCGTATTTTGTCATCTTTACCGATGATACGATCATCACGTTTCGTATTCTCTTCCGCAGTTTTCCTTTGGTCCACGATGTTCTCTATTGGTTTTTCACTTTTAGAATAAAGTTTTTCCAGGACTTCGTCATTTTCTTCTGGGAAAGAAGCATCTAGAATCGCTTTGATTTTTAACACAGTTTCAGGAGAATTACCGTTGATTGAAACACCGATTTTCAGTTGCCCCTTTGATAGTATTGAACCAAGATAGAAGTCGCAAAGTTCCGGCTTATGCGTAGCGTTGAAAAGTAATCCTTTGCTGCAGACTATTTTTCTGATTTCTTTGCAATGATCAATATCATTGAGTGTCGAAATGACCAGTTTGATATTATCCAAATCAATTGGTTCAAATTTCTTCTCGCGCAATTCAATATTTGGATACACCCAAACAAGGTTCTTGATGTCTTGATGGATAGAAGTTCCAAGAATTCTAACAAGCGCATCAGGTGAATTGAAGAGTAGATGTTTAACAATTTCAAAAGCAACCTGATCCCCCCCAATAACGAGGATCTGCAGTTCTTCTGCTTTGAAGAAAATTGGAAAAAGTTGGTTGTTTTGTTGCTCTTCGTATATCATTATGTTACTTTCTCATTGGTTAACCTCTCAGTTAATAATATAATTAATTTGGTAACCGATAATGTGTTGCAGATAGTTCACAGAACTCTGAATTTGAAGTGTATAGTGTAAAACCCCTTGTAAATGTTCTCTTTTGTGTTGAATACCGAATTGATAACGTTGTTCAATGAGATGGCTCTTTCCTGGGGTAAAGAATAATTCTAATGACAGAGTAGGTTGAATAATTCTTGAATTCATTAGACTCATTGACCCTTGTAATCTGCTACGGTTTGCAAGTTGTTCTTGTTTAAATACCCTGAGCTCATTCCTAAAACGGAGTCTAAATATTGTTTTTGCGTTGGCTTTTTCGAAAGAATATTGGATGAATGGCCGATTTTCAATTGTGGTTCCGGTTTTATAGTGTTCGAAATAAGCATAGCCAATTCCTAAGCGATGAGCAGAAATTAATTCGTAATCAATTATAATCCTTCCTAGAGCTGTTCTTGGATTCCTTATGAAATGATCATTACTTCTGTATCCAAGATCAACAACAACGGCCAATTTGTTCAGCTTTCCCCTAACCGATAAGCTTTGCCAAAGGTTACTTAAATATGGCTTTTGAGCATGAGCACTTAGTGTAATGCAAAGGGTTAAAAAGAGATATGTTAAATAAGTTCTCAATAATTATTTTTCTGGTTTTTACAGTTTGGCGAGAGGTTTAATTAAGTTAACCATTTCGTCTTTTTCACGTTACTGTTTAAAAACTTTTTCCTTATATCTGTAGTCCTATAGTATTTATAGTAATTAATAAATCAAAAAAGGATGCAAAAATAATCTAACAATTATAATATTTAAATAAAAACTTATTTATTTAACATGAATTTCCTATTTATTCAATAGGATTTAATATTCAGTTAATGGAAAATTTCTTTTTCAAAGTTTCTTCTCTTAAGAGCACATCAGCAAGTGAAGTTTTTGATAAGATTTTTATAGTGGCTTCTCTGACCTCAAGGATAACATCTCTTAAACCGCAGGTTTCTTCTTTGGGGCATTCCTCGCATTTTTCGTAAAAATTTAAGCTTACACAGGGTAACATTGCTATTGGTCCTCCCGAAATTCGCACCACATGACTCAGAACGATTTCTTCTGGGTGTTTGGCCAATATATAACCGCCACTGGCTCCCATGCGACTGTGCAATAAACCGTTGTTGCGAAGCTCCACCAAAATAGCTTCAAGGAATTTCCTCGGGATATGCTCTTCTTCAGCAATTGCAGAGATCTTCAAAGGTTTCTTTTCTTCATAATGTTTTGCTAGGCAAACGAGTGCCTTGATTGCGTATTTTGATTTTTTGGACAGCATGATACAAACTTAATAGCCATATCAAATTTACCTAAAAATCAACTTTATATGTAGAAAATTGTTTTCGAGAGGTAATTAAAATGATACGGTTAATAGTTCTATATACTGTTCTTTGAAATCTTCTTTTGCAATTACACAATGTAAATCAAAATAGATTCATATTTTATCATAAAACACCCTCGGAATGCACTTCAGTATAATTGCAATTAATCGCCACTTTTTCGTCACATAAACGACTTTCTTCTATGGATTCTTTCCAATATGATGGATTTAATCCTTACAAATAAAGCATGAAAATGTAACTTCAGATTCTGAAGATTAAAATGACTTTTGGGTATCATTTATAAAATTTTACAAGTGCAAGATTTTTTTAGAATCTGTCTCAAACATGAAATTAACCCGAGTTCCTTGTGTTACTCAAGTAACACCTGTGTAACTCGAGTAAAGCGAGTAATTTTATTCAACTATTCTGAAATGGAACTAACTCATAGCAACCGAGGTACTCGATTAAAAATATTGCGATCTTTCTGAAGCAGTTATTTTATTAAATAAACTTGACCAAAACAGGTTATTTTTCTAATTAACCTAGCCCTTCAGTTATAATTTCTGAAAACGTCATAAAACGACGAGTAACCTGAGTAATAGATTGAAAAGATTTGTTAAAAAACATTTAATCATCTGAATATCTGTGTGATAAAATGAACATTGACCAATTCGTTGTATAAACGTACAATCAATACAAGTAGATTGTGATTTATTTCTTATTTGTTGTTAATCTAAGAAGATTCCCCTTGAATTTAAAAAATATGAATCTTTCAATTTTTAAATTCAGAAAACATATTAATGGATTGAATTCTAATATTGTAGGTTTTTATGCTTACTTGAGATTAATCACCTCCATCCCCTCCACAAATCGGTTCAAAAAACTTTCTATAAACTTAATCGGATGAATTTACTATCGATAATTGCATTTTTTACAAGTTTCGATAATTTATATACCTTTAAACAAATTACAAATCGAAAGGAGTAAATTTCGAAGCTACTGTCATACAAAGACAAGAATCTAATAAAAGTAATCAGTGGATTAAGAAGATCCGGGAAAAGCACACTTCTTGAGTTATTTCGAAAACAACTTCTGGATTTGCATATTGATAGCAATCAAATTCACGAATACAATTTCGAATTACCAGAAAATTATTTGAATAAAACATGGAGTGACCTCTATTTTGAAATTAAAGAAAAACTTCAAAAAGACAAACAGAACTAAATATTCCTGGATGAAATTCAAAATATTCCTTCATTTGAAAGATTAGTTGATGGCTTATTTGCCACAGAAAACACGGATGTTTATGTAACTGGATCAAATGCATACTTGCTCTCTAGTGAGTTAGCAACGCTGTTAAGTGGTCGCTATGTCGAGATTTCTATTTTACCTTTTTCATTTCAAGAATATTTAACCGCCAGAAAGATTGACTATTCAAACAAATATCTCAATTTCGAAACGCTCTTTTTTGATTACGTGAATGAAACGTCTCTTCCAAAAGGAGCTGAAATTCGTGAGGAAGGATTGGATAAGATATATGAATATCTTGAGGCAATCTATTCAACGATCATTGAAAAAGATATTACACAAAGACATAAGATCAATGATAAACGGGCCTTCAGTAACATCGCCAAATTTATGGCATCAAATATAGGAAGCGCTTTATCTCCGAATAATATATCTAAAATCTTAAGAAATGATGGACAAACCATACATCATTCAACAGTAGAAAAATACCTGGATTATTTGATCGAGAGTTATGTGTTTTACAAGGTGAATCGTTTTGATCTTAGAGGTCGGAAACAATTAGCAACACAAGAAAAATTTTACCTTGTAGATGTTGGTTTATTAAATATCCTGATTGGGAAAGATCACACTAGCGATCGAGGACATATTCTGGAAAACATCGTTTATTTAGAATTATTAAGACGAGGAAACAAAATCTGGACGGGAACTGACAGAAATTCGGAAGTTGATTTCGTTTGCAAAACCGCAGTTGGAGATATCAACTATATTCAAGTTGCCTGGATACTTTCCGATGAAAAAACGATTGAAAGAGAATTCGGTGCATTGGAGAAAATTAGAGACAACTATCCGAAATTATTGCTGACAACAGATGCATACACACAAAATCGTGACGGTATTAAACATCAAAATGTATTTCATTGGTTGTTAGATTTGCAATAGAATAATCACACATACTGTACAGAAGATTGATTAGAAAGTAATTTTAATCAATCCATTAACAACTCCAAACTCTCCACAAACCGGTTCGAAAACAGGTATATTAAGTCCACTCTGACGGAAGCATTTTCCATTTAAAAAGTGCTTTTTGTTTTAGACTATTTAAATTCTCTATGCCAACGTAGATTTTGGCATTTTATATTTTTTATGGAACGTGTGTATAAAAGAAGGATGTAGATACAGCACTCACATTGCCAGCCGTATCGCTAGATTTTGCTGTTAGGGTTGTTGTTGCGTTCGCCGTTACAGCTACTGCAATCGAAGCTAGTCCACTTGCATTAAAAGTACCCGAAGCGATAGGAATTCCGGTACCCGAGCCATTTGAATAAATAGAGAAGTTTGCAAATGCACTTCCAGTAAGGTTTAGTGTTGGTGTCATTGAATTTCCTGGACTCGCTGGAGTAGAGCTTACAATTACGGGAGTTGCGGGCGGTATATTGTCGTGCGTGTATGAGAATACATTAGAACAAGCGCTCACATTTCCTGCTGCATCAGTTGCCGTTGCAGTTAGCTGAGTGATAGCATTTGATGTAACCACAACGGGTATACTAGCTGTTCCGCCTGCACCAATAACACCTGTTGCGGCAACAGCTCCAGTACAATTAGAGGTCTTGTAAATTTTCACAGTAGATCCTGGCTCTCCTCCGGTAATATTTAAGGTTGGAGAAGTGGATACACTTGATGGACTGACAGGTGTTGAACTGGCAATTGTAACAAGATTTGGTGGTATATTGTCATGCGTGTAAGTAAATACGGTTGAGCAAGAACTAACATTAGCCTCTGTATCTGTCGCCTTGGCTGTAAAAACTGTGGTTGAATTACTGGAAACACTTACTGGAATTGATACAGTGCTTCCTGGCCCTGCTACTCCCGATGCTACAGGCAACCCAGAACAAGTCCCATTGGCATATAACTCGATTGTATTCCCAACAGTACTGTTTAAAAGAATGGTTGGTGTGGTTGAGCTGTTTGATGGACTCACAGGATTGAAAGAAATGAATAAAGGTGTAGCTGGTGCAACAGGCTCTAATCCACATAATTTAAACCAGGTGTTATTATAGAAATAATTTAAACAGCCCGAACTTGTATTAAATATAATCAACCCATCAGCAGGGTTAATAATTGCATTCCTTTGTTGGGTTGTCATTCTTGGGGCAAGCATACCGTGAGTTGTAGAATTCACTTCCAGAATCGCGGATGGATTAGGAGTGGTGGTTCCAACTCCAATAGATCCGCCGTTATTGAAAAAATTGGTACCATTGATTACCCACTGGCTTCCATTCCAGTATGGGGTATTCCCAGCAGCTGATCCATTTATGAGCAAACCTGATGGACCCTGTGGCCCTGTGGATCCCTGAATTCCTTGCGCACCCTGAGGACCTGTTAAGGAAGCAATAAAATTAGCTTCTGTTCCAGTATTACCCAATGCCAACCATGATTGATATGCACTCAAACCATTCTGCCCATTTATTCCATTAGCACCAGCAGGCCCTTGTGGACCGGGCGTCCCAGAATTTTCAGCATATAATGCATATGGAACACTCATCATCTGTTGAGTTCCCATTAATGTAAAGTTCGTTCCGCCGTTAACATCGACAGCAATCTCTAAAAAGTAGGGACCTGAACTCCAGTTAATAGAGCCGAATGTTCCGCTAATGACATTACCTTGCCCAAGAACAACATTAACTAATCCAATGTTGCTTGTTGTTACATTGTATGTCTCAGAATATTCAACTGCTCCAGTTGCAGATCCTTGAAGAATATTAAGTCGCAGTCCTATAATTGAATTATTGACTGTTGTTCCGTTTGAGTTGCGTATTACTGCCTGATAGTTGATACCTTGTGGTGCCTGAGCATTTGAGAATAAGCTTATAAAAAAGGTAAATTTAAAAATGATTCTACTCATGTTAAATAGGTTTTGTAAATTTATTTATTCGCGATAGTTTTCCAATCACCTCCTCTTATGAATTAAGGATTAAATGATAATTCGCATTGTTAATTTTCGAGCAAACGAAAGGTTTTTGAACTGCTGACAAAGAAGATATATCAACTAGTCCTCCCAAATTGTCAAAAAGAAATATTTCAAACACAATACTATCCATTATCCTTATTTCCTAATTAGCTCTGAATGAATTTGAATACTCGTCAAAGCCATCTATGGAAAATTTATTCAATGATAAGTCTGGTTTAATAACAAATGGTTGCTGGAAACCTTGTTTTACATAATAAATCATTCCTAATGAAAAATTAGAGGTGTATGTTTCTCCAAAAATAAAGTCAGTAACTGTCATTCCATTTGAAAAACAGCTCCCAGTTGTCGAAATCCTAATATTTTGAACACTTAACTGAGCATAGGAATGTGTCCCTAAAATATATAGAACAAAGATTTTAATTAGCTTCATTTCTAGGAAGTTTAGACTAAGTTAAGTAAAATAGTATGAACTTAAAAAAGATCTTTTGCTGTTAGTCAATTGATTACGAATACTTGGCAATTAAGATTCTGCTTATTCCAACACTCACCCTGTTCTGTCAATATGACCTTTAACAATTAAAAGCATTGGAAAATAAGAATTAAAACGGAGAGTAATTTATTCCACTCTGTTTTCTTGCCTCGCTACTTCCAAATTGGTTTTTGTTATTTTTTCTACCAATAATTTTAATATACAACAATAAAAGGATAGTTTGACTTGAATTAAGACAGCAATCTTCAATTCAAATTAGGATTTTCTAGATTAAATAATTCACAATAAGCCCTTTCAGAAGTGTAATTTCCAAATCCTATTTTCAATGCAGCACCCATAAAATGAGCTAGATTGTTATAATTTATTCCAAAATGTTTACGGATAATTTCCAAATTCAACTCTTCCATATCATCTATTAGAATGGCAGATTTAGAAAAAGTCGATCCGTCATTAATATTTAAATGGGTAGTTGACCAATGCGTTGTATTTTCATTCAATTTACTGTAAAAGGTTTGAACCTCATTTCGCTTGTTTACAGGAATATATTGATTAGAATAACTCCTAAAATGTAAACATTTAAAGTCCGCTTGATAATCAATGTAATAGCCCATTGTACCATGCTCAAAACCTAATGTAGCATGAATCAGCACGCGTTTGTCCGAATCTTCCAATATGCTATATTGAATATCGTCCATTTCCAAAAATATGACTAAACTTTCTTTAATGTTAACACATTGATTTTGTGAATCCATGACTCATTTTTAGTGGTTATTCTTTTGTTATCTATTTCGTTCCTTTCCCTTTAAACCTTCATCTTTAAGATTTAAAATTAAAGAATTTATAATGTCTTTGTAGCTTCCCCTAGTAAAAATTCCAACTTTTCTTTCAACCACTTTTCCGTCTTTGAAAAATAAAACTGAAGGTACAATCTTCACATTATTGTCTAATGCAATTTCAATGTCATTGTCAATATTTACTATTGCTGTTACAATTTCTTTTGCATATTCCTGTGCCAAGTCCTTTAAGTATGGAGGTAAATGAGTGCTTGAACCATCGAAATTTGAATAGAAGCCAAGAACTACCGGTCTTTCAGATTTTAGAATAATTTCCTCGTAATTTTCATATGTAATTTCTACTATCATAACCTGTCAATTTCAATAAGAAATTTAATCTAAGTCAAATTTCTCCCGAATAAACAAAGATTATTTCAATTTGTGCAATGTTTGTGCACAGCTAAGAATTGTTGAAATGATACAAGTAGCATTAAATGTAACTATTTCAATATTAATAGCCACGGCAACATTTCTTTTGCTAGCTATTCTCGAAGTACTAGTTCGACAAGATATTTTTGATGGACGGTATAGCACTAAAACTGTATCGATAAATAAAATTTCAATCAAATAAGAATCAATTTGATTTGACTTTTGAAGGTGTAAAAATCCGTATTAAGTCCTTTAGAAGAAAACTATTTTTCGAAATTAATAGGGTGTGGTTTCATTTACTTTCTCATTGGCTAGTGAATTATTTTCTTCTCTAAAAATCAGGATATTTGCCGGTGAAACTGTATAATATTTAGGCGCTAACGATTTCAACTTTTCATAGAAAGTGGTGGCTTCGAACTGGTAAAGTTTTAAGAGCTGTATCACAAAAAACGCCAATTCTTTTGGATCTTTTATTGTCAAAGACAATTCTCCTGTGTTAAAATGAATTTTATTACCATTACAAAATAGAATGTCAAGATTCAGGATATACTTGGGATAGATCTCATTATTTACAGCTTCTATCAACGATTCCAAAGTTGAGAACGAAAAATTATTATTATTAATTTCGACTACTGAATCATCATGGTAGTCCATGCCATGTATACAAATTGAATCTATCTCCCATGAAATGGGGAAAATAATGCTTTTTAAATCATCAAGTACAACCTGTCTAATGTAAAAAGCATTACCAGTAAACAAAACAACGAATTCCTTTTCCATGGTTAAAAATAATATTTCAAAAGTCTTAAAAGCACCAGAAATAGAATTTCAAGCGACCTCAAGTAAAAATTTGCTTTTCAAAAAGTGTTATTTTATTATGCGAACATAGTATTTATACAGTTATACACTTAAAACTTATGGCTATGAAAACGTTAATGCTAACTCCGGTATTTCTAATCTTTTCAATGGTTGCAAATGCCCAAATAATCGAGGTCGAATTCGATAAATTTATTGCTTTTAATTCTGGAAAAGTTAGTGAATACGAGGAATTATTAAATCCAAAAAATTATGTAGTCAAAGAAGACCTTTCTGGGTTTAACAAATATGTTATTGATTTGACTGACAGAAAGATGTATAAATATTTAAATAATGAGTTTAAAGCATCTGCACCAATTTTGAGCGTCAAGAAGGAAAAAGGGCTTATTTACTTAGTAATAGAGGATACAGAATCAAGTACCGGAAAAAAAATCCCGGCGAATGTTGTATTGAATACAGATAAAAATGATAAAAAGCATCCCAAATACCTACATTATTTTTTAAGCACTGTAACCAATACGATTAATGGTCGCTACTCCTGTGAGTATAGTATTGTTGGCAAATGAATTCATATCGAAATGAGTTAGTACCGAATGCTAAAGTAAAGCTTATAGACACGCAATGAAATTTGCAAAATGCGCAAGAATAATGAGGCTTTACAAATCCTAACAGTTACTTTATTCTAAAGCTATGTAGTTCTTTGGTGCAGAATGAAAAACAAATAGAATGACAGTTATTAACGTTTAATCCAAGTCTTATGAAAACTATTTTTTTTACCACAATTCTTTCTTTAATGTCTTTTGTTTCGTTGGCACAATCGGAATTCAATTTCTTTGGATTCGGATTTAATTACATCGATTATACAAGCCCTCAAACAAAAATGGAGAGTTTATTAATATATGGACCAGTCAAAGAACCTGTTCTTTGGTCTGACGGATTTAATCTCTTTGAAATTAACATCGATAAAAAAACTTTCACCCATAATTATGTCAACGAAACGGGATTAGGTGAGACCAGTACTATAACAAATTTGATTAAGACCGAAGAATACATCAAATTTAATGTGACGTCGAAAAAATTTGGTCCATATACCTGTATGATAAGTTTGAATACCAATTCAAAATATGGTTTTATTGTAAAATATAATAAAGGTAATAAAACACAAATAGCCTTTTTCTGAAACATTCTAAGTGCATCCTACTGCCCCATTCTATTCGCGAATTTGATAAATAATTCAGTGTCTAGCTAAATTCAAATTGTAGGACTTGCTAAAATTCTATAATATTCTAAGTGTTCCACTTTGAGTTTATTATAGATCTAATTTTCTCTATACCAGTTAATTAATTGAAAAGTTATTTAAATTTCATTATTAATAAACCACAAAATCCATTTCATAGTAATTGCCCAACAGTATTATCTATATAATTAATTGACTTTTCACGAACGAACTAAAAATCACCTTTGCTTATTTAAAACATTCAATTTGGTTAAAATCAATTTTATTCAGTTGCGTTTCTAGATTGTTTATCATTAAATTGACATTTTTTATCTTTTCATCTTTTAATAAAACTTGATTTCTAACATTTTCATTATGTGCTTCAATTTCCTTTATTTGAAACAAATTATCCAAGTAAGCAGATTGATTTTCATGAATTTTTATTTGTCCTTTTTTAATTAGGTTATTTAGTTGTTTTAACTCTTTAGCTGAAAAACTATAGTTTTTGGTAATTAAAGTTTTATCATCATTTAATTCAATCAGTCCATTTGTTGAAATTAAAAAAATACGGCCTTGAACATTTAATGATGAAATAAAATCCTGCACATCTGCTGATTGGAAAGTGCTATTATCCATCAATTGGAGAGTATCAAGCATAGACCTTATTTTATTTGATTCTGGATTTAGCGTAATAAATTCAGCTATAACTGTACTTTTTATTGATTTCAGTTCTTCTTTGAGATCATAAATCTTATCTTTAATTTCATTCCTGTAATTGAATAATTCTTCCAGCTGTTTATTAACGATATCTGCTTCAGATTCATAATTATTGAAAAATAATTCCTCAACCTCAGATTTATCATCCATTAGATTTGCAACAATAAGTTTATAGATATAAAATGGATTCTCCCATTCTTCCTCGGAATAATCCTCACAACGTAACTCTAGTTTGATATTATGAACCTTATTCAATTTTTGGAAATTCGACAATTTCACCTTGAACAACTTTGCGATTAAATTCAATTCCTCGAGATTTGGCATCCTACTAATGCAATCAAAAAAATATTCCGCTGTATACCTATTGCTTTCATTTTCGGGCGAATCATATTCAACTTCATAATAATCATTTACTTTATAAATCTTATGACCAAAGTTTATATCGTTTAAATAAAATGCATCTATATACAATCTTTCAATGTTTGACTTTGTTAAAGCCGTGCAAAATTCTTTGTTAATTGATATTCCTTTGATATCCAAGGATTCAAGATTAGGAAGGGTAATTAAACTGGGCGGGAAAGAGGCGTAACCACAATGTGTACCAAAGTATCTCAGTTTGGTAAGATTAGCTATTCTATCATCCAAAATATACGCTAGTTTTCTGGGCTTCCAACCGGTTGTATAACCGCAATCAAGGAACAAGGTTTCTAAATTTGATAAAGAATAAATAAATTCAATTTCATTTTCAATGTTCAAATAATCTAAATCTAGATTAACTAAGGTTTTTAAATTACTTAGTGGATTTAAATCTAATTCTTCTCCCAACCAATAGAAACTCAATGATTCCAAAGGAAGTAGGCTAATCTTATCAATAAAATCTTGATTAATTTCTAATTCTTCCGAAAAATTAGAACTATTACTTACAGTTAAAGATTTAAGATTTATAAATTTTTCAATGTTATTTATTATTTCTTCATTACCAACACTGGTTACGATATCAAGTTCTGTTACTTGAGCAGGGTTTGATAACAAATCATCTTGACCAAAGCATAAATGAATACTTAAAAGAAATAAGATTGTACTGAATTTTTTCATGAATAAAATTTTCAATCTAAATTAAAAAAAATGTGTCAGGTATTGATTAATTGAGAAATTCTTGTGTTCTAGATTCAAAACTTGAAAAATACTGTTGACGAATTAAAAAACATCAAAAATTCATCATATCGAGATGAATTAACACTCAACTGAAGGTAAACATTATGTATGTGCCGGATTCATCAATGATCAAGACCAGAAAAATGATTTATGGGAATTCAGTGTTGACTCTTGTTTTACAGAGCCTCTTCCTGAACCACCACCATTAGCCAATGAAAGCTATTTCATTCCTAATGTTTTCTCTCCCAATGGGGACAACAGCAATGATTTTTGGACTACAAACTTTATTGATGATTCGGAATATTTAATGATTTTTAACCGTTGGGGTAAGTTAATTACCAAAATTAATAAAGAACAAGCAAATTGGAATGGTTTGAGCCATGGCGAAAAGTGCACTGAAGGCGTGTATTTTTATCGTGGTGTGATGCGTGGTGAAGATAAAAGTGGATATTTCCATTTAATCAGGTAAATGCATTCAATAACTGAACACCTGCACTGCATGGAACATATCCATCATATAAAATGACTTATCGCTGTAGTGAGAGCATCCTGTCCCCAAAGATTTAAAAGAAGTCGATAAGATATTTGCTCTGTGTCCGCTCGAATTCATCCATTGCTGAACAACTGCTTGAGCATAGCTGAGGTAAGTATGTGCTAAAATAGGATCTCCTTGGTAGGTGTAACTGAAATAACCATTGTTTTGTTTTGGAGAATAAACCGGAGTATTGCTAATATAATCAAGCCCGAAAGATGTCGCAATATTTTCGCCAACTCCCCAAGGTTCTAATCCAGCTAATTTTACCCTGTCTGACAAACTCTTTTTTCCAGATACAACACTCGTGTGCGAAAAGAAATTATATTTCGTCATATCTTTCGCATGCCCTGAGGCGGCTGACTCCAGTTGTTCGTTGTAAACTAACGCTGGTAAATCATTTAAAATACGTTGTTGATTAGTCTCGAAAAGAATACAGGCCTGTAATAACGGATAATTAATATTCTTGAAATCAATGCGATCATCGACTTGATCCAACTCAATAAATTCCTCATAACTTTTATCGTAATTGGCGACATCCCAAACATTTTTTGATGACGTATTAGCTACAGGGGCAGGTTTCGGAGATTTTTGAGCAAATGAAATGGAGAAAACCAAAACAAACAAAGGAAACATTAAATTTTTCATAACAAGTTTCGAATTAGTATAAGTTCAACAATCGATTTAGGTTTATGAAGGTTTGTTCAAGCACTTAAAGTTACTAGTTCGTCACTCTCTAAATGCGCCTATCCAAACCACCTTCAATTAACGAAAGGGGTGATGGAAAATAACAACACTAAAGAAATTTATTCGAGGTTAAAAGGGATACTATTTAAGTTCAATGCTTACAACAGTAAATTTGTAGTTTTATCGAAAAGCTATGGATTTACTTGCTCAAAATGACGCGCTTTAATAGAATTATATCATTTCTGAGCACCTGATGATGAGGAAAATTTTAGGGAATTTATAATGCCAGTGGAGAAAAGATTGGAAAGTTTGTGAAAAGATTTTTTATTCCCTGTCGATTTTATTTTGTGCTATTCAGTAAATTTAAAACCTAACTATCGTCTCATGTCAGATATAAAGGAAATTACACAAGCATTAGTTGAATTTCGCAATGAACGTGATTGGCAACAATTTCACGATTCAAAAAATCTAGCTGTAGCACTATCGATTGAGGCTTCCGAACTCAATGAGGTATTCTTGTGGAAAGATGTCAATGCTTCGGAGGAAGTGAACAAGGAAAAAATCAAGGAGGAATTGGCCGATGTGTTTGCCTATGCCTTGTTACTAGCCGAAAAACATAACCTCGATGTAAAGGAAATCGTGTTGGATAAAATTGAACGCAATGCTCAAAAATATCCGGTCGACAAAGCCAAAGGAAACGCCAAGAAGTACGATGAGCTATGAGTGAAAATGAAATTCAATACAAGGCTTTATTAGATGAGTTAAATCAGATTATTCAATCTGGTAGAAATAATATTCTTTTAACCGTAAACAGCACAATAACTTTAGTCTATTGGCAAGTAGGCATAAGGATTCAAAAAGAAATATTAAATGGTGACCGAGCAGCATACGGACAGCAAGTAATTAAAAACGCGAGCAACCACCTAACTCAACAATTTGGAAGTGGATGGGGTGAAAAACATTTGCGTCATTGTATGCGCTTTTCAGAAATTTTCTCGGATTACGAAATTGTCTCTACACTGTGTAGACAATTAAGTTGGTCACATTTTAAGGAGATTTTATATATCGAAGATGAGCTAAAACGTACATTCTACATTGAAATATGTCAAGTTGAAAAATGGAGTGTACGCACGTTTCGTGAAAGAATTCAATCCATGCTCTACGAGCGAACAGCAATTAGCAAAAAACCGGATGAACTAATTAAAAAGGAACTAAGTGCACTAAAAAATGAGAAAAAGTTATCCGAAGACCTAGTGTTTCGTGATCCATATATTTTAGATTTTCTTGAGCTAAAAGATACATACAGTGAGAAAGATTTAGAATCTTCTATTCTTGTGAATTTGCAAAAATTTATTGGTGAACTCGGTTCTGATTTTGCATTTTTAGCAAGACAAAAGCGCATTCAAATTGACAATCGCGATTATTATATTGACCTTTTATTTTTTCATAGAAAATTAAAATCGTTAATCGCCATTGACCTTAAAATAAGCGATTTTGATGCCGCATTCAAAGGTGAAATGGAATTGTATTTGGGCTATCTGCAAAAATACGAGATGAATGAAGGGGAAAATCCTCCAATTGGATTGATACTTTGTTCAGGTAAAAATCCTGAACATATTGAAATTCTTCAATTGGATAAAAGCAACATCAAAGTTTCGGAATACCTTACTATTCTTCCGTCTAACGAATTGCTTTTGGAGAAATTGCAACTGGCAGTCGAAATAGCGAAAAACAGCCCGCATATATTGGACGCATCAAATACAAATAATGAGCTATGAGTGAATCTTTCCTTCAATCGGTGCAAATAAACAAATACGCTTTCAGTAAGGAAGGTGCAGTGGAATATACGCTCAATGCATACATGAAAAATGCTTGGCCGATTGTTTACATTATCAAAAACGATGTGCTGAAGGAGGCTTATGTGGGCGAGTCCACCAATGCCATTCACCGCATGCAAAACCACCTCGCCAACCCGGACCGTTTGAAATTGAAAGATCTTTTGGTCATCTCTTGCGATAAATTCAATAAATCTGCTGTTTTGGATATTGAATCCAACCTGATTCAATACATGGGTTCCGATAAACAATACAAACTGCAAAATGCGAATGCAGGTCTTGTAGACCACAATTATTATCAACGCGATACGTACCAAGCATTATTTAAACGAATATGGGAATTCCTCATTAAGGAAGATTACGCTAAAAATCCTTTGCAGCGCATCGATAATTCCGATCTGTTCAAATACAGTCCATACAAATCGCTCAATCAAGATCAGCACGAATCGGTGCTTCAAATACTCAAAATACTTTCCGCAGAAAACAACAAGACCATTTTTGTAGAAGGCGGTGCCGGGACGGGTAAAACCATACTTGCAGTATATTTGATGAAATTGCTCAGCACGGACATTCAAGCATTTCATATTGATGAATCGGACGTATTGTATGCGGAAGAAATTGTTCACGTGCTCGAATACCGCAAGAAGGTTACGAAACCGAAAATGGCTTTGGTTGTTCCGATGACTTCGCTTCGAAAAACGCTCAAAAAAGTCTTTTCCAATGTGAAGGGCTTAAGTGCATCTATGGTTATTGGACCATCGGAAGTGGCAGCGGCTAAAGAACCTTACGATATTTTAGTGGTTGATGAATCCCACCGTTTGAGACAGCGTAAGAACATAACCAATTTTGCCAGTTTTGACCAGGCTAATGCACGCTTAGGTTTGGATAAATATACTGGAAACGAACTCGATTGGATCATCAAGCAATCAAAAGTACAAATCCTCTTTTACGATGAAGGACAATCCATAAAGCCTTCCGATATTGGTAACGAGGTATTCCGAACCAAGAAATGGAATGCCAAATTGCTGCAACTTCAATCGCAAATGCGCGTGAAAGGAGGGATGGATTATATTTCATTTATCGATAACTTGTTGCATGCACGCACCAGCGGTTTAGGGCCATTTGAATCGGACACGTACGAGTTGAAATTATTTGATTCCTTGGCAGATTTATACGAAGCCCTCCGCGAAAAAGAAGAAGCACACGGACTTTGTCGATTGTTGTCGGGCTATTCTTGGGAATGGAAATCCCAAAAAGCGGATGTGCCAGATATCGAAATTGACGGTTTAGCCTTAAAATGGAACAGCACCAACGAAGATTGGATCAATAGCCCCAATTCTTTTCACGAGGTAGGCTGCATCCACACCACCCAAGGCTATGACCTCAATTACACGGGTATCATTTTCGGAACTGAAATCACCTACAATGAAGAAACTTCACAACTCGAAGTACTTCCAGCCCAGTACAAAGACAAAAAAGGAAAGCAGGGTATACAAGATATCAGCGACCTTCGCACCTACATTTTAAACATCTACAAAACCATGATGCTTCGAGGAATCAAAGGTACCTATGTTTATGTTTGTGATGAAAAGTTGAGAAGGTATTTTAGGGAGTATATCTAAAAAATTGGGTGATGAATAAGTTTCAAGTTATAGAGGAATATCTTAATAAACGAATGCGAATGAGCCATGTTTATCAGCCAGTAATGATAATGAAACTTCTTGAAAATAATGGAAAAGCGAAAGCTAATGAGATAGCTGTGGACTTGGTTCAAAACGACCATAGTCAGTTGGAGTATTATACTGAACGGGTCAATCAAATGGTGGGAAAAGTTCTACGGAATAATCAAATTGTAATTAAAGAAAATACTGATTATCAGTTGATTGGGTTTGATGAGTTGTCTGAGGTCGACCGCCAAAAGCTCATCGACATATGTATTAAAAAAATTGAAGAATACAAAGAAAAACGAGGAATGTTAATTTGGGATCATCGCCGAAAAAATCGGTCTCCAATTAATGGTAGTATTCGTTATCAAGTATTAAATAGAGCTAATAATGTTTGTGAACTATGCGGGATTTCATCAGAAATTCGTGCTCTTGAAGTAGATCATATTGTACCTAAAAACTGGAAGGGTTCAGATGATTTAAGCAATTATCAAGCTCTGTGCTATAAATGTAATGCAAATAAACGTGATACAGATGATACTGACTTTCGAAACAGGATCTATTTGTTTGGGAATAGAGCTGAAAATTGTATATTCTGTAATGCTGATAATAAAGTTATTTTTGATCACGAACTTGCCTATGTTTTAGAGGATCAATTTGCGGTTACCAAAGGTCATCATTTGATAATCCCTAAAAGGCATTTTGATAATTATTTTGAATTGAAATCAGCGGAATTATTGGCAATAAATATCTTATTAGATAAAATCAGAACCAAGTTACTAAAAGAAGATGTTTCAATTGAAGGATTTAATATTGGAGTTAATCAGGGCGAAGTAGCCGGGCAAACAGTTATGCATACTCATATTCATATCATTCCAAGACGAAAAGGAGATTCGCCAAACCCTCGTGGAGGTGTTAGAAATGTAATTCCAGGAAAGGGGGACTATTAGAAGATATATTTAAACTACTTGAGTAAAAACTTTTTTGTTACAATTTTCATTTTTGTCATTTTGATTGAACCATTAGGTCCCAATAATAAAGTATATGCACAAAAACTCCGTAACAATCAATTGGATAACGAAATTCAAAAGTAACGCCCTATTTGGTCAAAAGCGATTTAAAAGACTAGAAAAAGGTTATCCGCCTTTCGAAATTGACGAAGATCTAATTGATTTCGTTGATCATGAAGAATTCAATAGGATTGAAGAACATCGTATTCCACTATTCATCGGTTCGCAATTCGGAATAACACCTCGAATTAACGATATACCGGAGTTTTTTAATGGCAAAAAGCAGGTAGCTATTTTGGCTAAATCACTGCTATCTGGAACGGTAAGTGGCTTGACCATCTATCAGATTGAAGCAGACGAAAAGCAATTTCATTTCCACCAAATAATAGTATTTTGATGCACTGAGTTAGACTCCTACTCGATGGCAATCAACGTTCGGCTTGTTACCAACTTTTTATAATAACACGTCAAATAGTAACATCCATGAGACAATTGAAGTGCACCCAATGAGAAAGGCGATGCAGGGTTTTTCCATCTTTTGATCAAGCGTCCTGTTTCATCAGTCAATGCGAATTCAAATTCATCATCTATTGGCAAGTTGTGGTACATCATCGTCCCTGAACCAATGGGGTTTGGGAAGACTTCAAACACAAGTTCACCTTCTTGAATATTCAAATACTGGGAGGTTTTTGAATTGCATCCCAAGTTATCCAACACATTCAATTCTACCCAATAAGCTCCAGGGTTAGCATAAATATGCTCACAGTCATTTACATCAGTTGAGGTGAATGAATAACCATCACCAAAATTCCATTGATAACTTGGGAGATTTGAGTCCACTGCGGTAAAGAAAATAGTCGGATCATTTGAATTATTGCTTACGGAAAATGCAGCATTTGGCATTGACAATTCTACTTGCATGGTTTGTTTGCTGTAACAGCCAAAATCATCATTTACGACCAAGTTATAATTACCGGCAGAATCCAAAACAATTTCAGGCGTTTCAGGTCCCGGAATCCAATTGTAACTGTACAGGGAATCAAATGGTGCGGTAAAGATTGTTCCTTTACACACAAGCGTATCAGCAGGTATAGCGATATTGGGCAGTACTGCTCCAAATCCGGCAAGTTGTTCATCCATCCAATTTAATCTGTTGGATAAAAAGTTTTTGATATTCAACACCTGATTTTCATATTGCGAAGGATCGATATCCTGCCAAACTGAAAAATTTCGAACAGCCGGCCCCTGAAGTAAGGGATAAGCAGCGCTGTCGATGAATTCCATAAAGCGTTCGGTTTTAAAAACATCTTGTCTTAAACTCAACCAGCGGCATGCCAGTTCATGTCGATAGGTACTGTCTGAATACATTTTGGACCACCAAAACGGAAAAGGCCAGTAAAGATGGGTATTTTCCCAAACCCAACCAGAATTCGGATCATTCGCCATAGCGCGGTCATAGTCCCATGGTGGACCGATGCATAATTTACCACCATCCGTATCTTTTTCTTTATACATGTAGGTACTTCTGCCATAGCTGTCATAATTCATTGAGAACTCATTCACTATGAGGAAATCGATGAAAGTAGACACATCTATCCAGTTGCGATAGCCCAAGGTTGGTGACTCGAATGTATTGGCATTTAATGCATTTTCAAAGGAATCGACGTAAGTTTTAATGTAGTTTTGTTGCACCGGCAATATGGAATCTGCTTTAGGATAAACGAACTTAAATTCAACCGGCAATTGACAGGTAGCTGAATTGATCGGCGCATAAGCCGAATTCCAAGCGCCAGGTTCGCCATTGATATTCATCTCAATAATGTAGCCACCTGACAAGGCACTCCCGGCGGTATCGGCTGTTGTCATTTTGGCAATATCCAATCGATTTTGGTCGCGTTTAACTTTTTCTGTCAAAGTGTAAACGCCAATGTAAATGCCATCAAGAAAGATTTCACATTGTCTGGTTCTTGGTGCATACCTGCCCATTCTGCGTGCAAATTCGTAAGTAACCGAATTGATTAATAAACTGTGGTCAAGGTATTCCGCTTTAAAAACCCAATCATTCTCGGCAGGCAATCCTAATAGCGAAGTGTCTATCTTTATTCCATTGGCATCGACAAGGTCAAAATCATAATTCTTTTTTGGGTAGCTCGGACCAGTAAAACCTTGTAATTCAGCCATAATATTGCCTTCATAACTGTAATTTTGATCAGTAACAAAATTTAATTGCCCGGGACCATTGTCGATAATTTCCATGTGCACAGGAACTTTAATATCGTTATTAATCGCTGAACCCACTGTAGTTAACTTGACAATTGGAAGCACACTCGACATGGCTGATTCGTAGGAAATATTGAATACAATATCAGACAGACAAGTTGCCAGGTCATTTGCCCCTACCCTAATGATATAAGGCTGACCTTCTGTTAATAGCGCAGAAATTTCCGATTGTAATCCGCAACTGTTATCATTGAAATACATTGCTCCTGTTGCACTATTGTCCATAACCACCTCTGAACAGTTATCATAAACCCACAACTTTGTATCACAGCTGCTTGTTCCGCAAGTAGAAATCAAATAAACACCTGTAGAATCGGGAATAAACTCAAAAAAAGTATTGGGTTCCAGGGCGGTATTAGCTCCAGCATTTGCTGGGAAGGGATTTTCACAAATTGTACCTTGTGGACAATTAAAAGAATGACTGGCAGAAAAGGCGAATTGTCCTCCACTTGCAACTTGGGTTCCGTTCAGCGAAACAGCATAAGATCCTTGTCCATAACTGCAACAAATGCCATCTCCATAGCTGTCTAAAATTTCAAATCTGATGCAAGCATTGGCATCCACACAAACATTGGCACTATTAATCGTTCCGCTTGCCACTTCAATATTATTTTCATAGAGGTGCCATGAAGTTTCACCGGGGTAATCATCAGGAACGATCGCAATTGCCACAGGAAATTCACCCGGATTACATTGGCTGTAACTGTAATGAACGCCCAAGAACAAGGCGAACAATGGCAAAAGAGGTCTCTTACAATTGGATTTTACAAACGAAGAAAGTAAATTGATTGCTACCATGCTCAACTATTCATTGTCAAAGAATAAAGCTAGGCAAATAAATTTGGATTTTTAGGCTATTTTTTATTTATTCAATTTCATATTCCATCTTTATAAATTATACTATTTTGAAACCGTGACAATCGTTTGTTTCTGATTACTAGCTAAATGTATGTCCACCGATTTAAAACACCCATGAATTCATACATTTCAAAAAATTACAGGAAATTGAAATCAAATATCAGAAAAGTCTTTTCAAACAAAGTAAATGTCTCTACCCCTTTTGATGATTTATTCAAGGAATAAATACAAAAATCACCTGGACTCATACCATAAGAATTCAAAGTTTTCATTAAGAACGGCGTACCTTGATTCTTCGAGTAGATAAATTAAAGTTTGCTTCGTATCCAAATTGTAATGGTATTCTAATGAGTCGGTATCTGAAACCGGGTATTTTTGTAACAGTGTATCTTGTGGATTATAACCAAAGAATACCACTTCATATCCGTCGTCGTATGTTTTCACCAGGCCGCTATCCATTAAATCTTTATGACCAGTTTTACATGCCGCAAGGAAAATTACACTGGAGATAATAAAGGCTATTTTTTTCATATCATTTGGTTTTATTTTGAACAAAGAAAAACTAGAATTATTGTAGCTTGGTCACAGCTGATTTGGGAACTATTACACCCTCAATTTTTCCATCCTGATGCCAATAACTAATAAGGTAAGGAGAATCGGGTAAAGCATTTTCATTAATAATAAAATACTCTGTATAGAGAAGTTGAGTATGAGGATGTATTCGTTGTGCTTGAAAGGTAATAACACCATTTGTATTTTTTCGATTCGAAAGGTTTTCGTAGATTAATTGACCTTTGAAATTTTCATCTACAAAATAATCATTAGTTATCTTTTTATTGGTAAAATCTACAGTAATGTCATTTTTACCAAAACCTATGGAAGCATAACTAAATCCGTCTAATTTTAAAATATTCGTATCAATCTTTTGCTTCCCAGTATATTCAAATTGCGAATAGAATACAAAATTAAAATTCAACTGTTGGGCAAACGTACTTAAGTTGAACATAAGTATTAATAATGCAAAACTTAACTTTTTCATAGCTTTAGGTTTTGCTTCAATACTGTAAATTTTAAAAAAAATAACCTTGGCTTTAAATATTTAAATTTCCAGTATCAGATCTATTTCCATTGCCATAATTTTCTATAAATTCACCTCGGTTTTGATTTTTATTTGAATTTCTAGAAATAAACCCGTGTATTTATACGTATTGAATTACATCCAAAAAATTGTCTAAAAATGAAATATTTAATAGCTCTAAGCTTACTAACGGTTTACAGTAGTTACGCACAAAATTATGCAACTGACACCATATACAGAGAGGAAGATTTGAAATGGATTTTGGATGGAATAGCTGAAGATAAAAATTTGCAATTGGAACGAATGACTTCTTTGGCATTTCATCAATTACTCAATGAGTATAGAGTAAAAAATGGCGAAAAGACTTTGTACTGGGATGACAAAATTTGGATGGCTGCC
>Ga0068876_10000143_pt1 | contig 55766 bp, 68 predicted proteins | sample NOAtaG_6_FD_66442 | JGI IMG/M metagenome (GOLD analysis project Ga0068876, IMG submission 66442) | Freshwater lake microbial communities from Lake Erie, under a cyanobacterial bloom - NOAA_Erie_Diel5S_2200h metaG | ecosystem: Environmental > Aquatic > Freshwater > Lake | place: USA: Ohio, Lake...
TTGCAATTAATACCAATTCACATTTAATATTAATACCCTATTTTTTTATCCCTTCTCGTTCGAACGGGGTTGCAAAGGTAATCAGTTTTTTATTCCTGACAAGTACTTTTGTGTTTTTTTTATTTTTTTTCCAATTTAGTTAATCCAAATTTGTAATGAAGCCGTTCCATATTTGCAATTTCTGCAGTATTTTCCTTAGTTTCCAAGATTTTCAACTAGGCGTAACATTTCTAAATTAGGTAAACTATTTTTGCTTACAGCTTGACTAAGTGGACTCACATTAAATGTGTCATATGTATAACCGATCATAGAATTAGATGCCCTATTTAACAAAATTTCAATAGCCATATCTCCCATTCTTGTTCCTATTATTCTATCCTTAGCACTCGGAGCTCCACCTCTTTGAATATGTCCAAGAACTGTATGACGAATTTCATAACCGGGAAGTAATGGTTCCACACTTTTCATAATTGCTAAAGAATTGCCAGCATCGTCACCCTCAGCGACTATAATAATTGTACTTTCATTTTCCTTTGAGGCTTTTATTCGATTCACTAATTTATTTATGTCCGTTTTTTCTTCTGGCACCAAGACCGATGATGCACCGCATGCAATTGCCCCATGAAGGGCTAAGACACCTGTATCTCTTCCCATAACTTCGACAAAAAACACACGGTGATGACTATTCGCAGTATCTCTAATTTTATCTACCGCTTCAATAATGGTATTTAGAGCTGTATCAAAACCGATAGTGTAATCAGTTTCATTTATGTCATTATCAATCGTCGCAGGAACACCAACAACAGGGATTTTACTCAAGATACTCAACTCTTGAGCTCCTTTAAATGTACCATCACCACCAATTACAATCAAGCCCTCAACAGCTTGTTCAATTAGGAAATCAGCGGCTAAATTTATGCCCTCCTCTGTTTTGAATTGCGCTGATCTCGCCGTCCTGAGGATTGTTCCACCCCGATAAATTATATCGCTTACATCATGTGAACTAAGTTCAGCTCCTTTATTTTCAATCATACCTTGAAACCCTTGGACTATCCCAAAAGGTACGACACCTTCTTTTAAAGATCTTTTTACAATGGCTCTTATCACCGCATTCATTCCTGGAGCATCTCCACCTGAAGTTATTAGTCCAATCTTTTTCATGATGAAATTATTATCAGAATAAGTTCAGTATTTTTTATGGAATATTACTTTTGATTCATCTAACTCAAGGAATGTTTAATTCGAGACGCAAAATATATCGCCTAAAAACTGATGAGGAGCTTGTTGAAATTTATTCAAAGGACCTAAATAAAGAATGTATTGGTATAATATACGAGCGATATGGACATCTCGTAATGGGTGTATGTTTGAAATATCTTAAAAACATTGAAATCGCTGAAGATATGACCATGCAAATTTTTGAAAATTTACATGAAAAATTAAAAAAACATAACATCACTTATTTCAAATCGTGGTTGTTTATGGTTACTAAAAATGAGTGTTTCATGTATTTCCGAAAAAAAGGATTAAATCTCAAATCAATGGACATAACACAAGTTCAAGAAATCGACCAACCTGAAATAATTTCTGTCCAGGAAAAAGAACTTAAAATTCAACATCTTGAAGAAGCAATTAAATTTTTGAGAGATGATCAAAGAATTTGTTTAGAATTGTTTTACTTCAAAGAAATGTCCTACCAGCAAATATGCGATGAATTGCAAAAGCCAATGATGCATGTTAAAAGTTGCATTCAAAATGGTAAACGCAATTTAAAAATTAGACTTGAAAATATGGAGCCTTTTACATTTAAAAACCACTAAAATGTCTTTAAACAGAGCAGAAATAAAAAAATATATAAAATCCTCTAGCCAGCAGGAGAAGCAAATCATTGAAAAAAAATCTCTAATACATGACTTTGATTCCGATTCTTTAGATGGATGGACCGAATATCCAAAGGCAACCATGAGACGATTAGATCGAAAATTCGGACCTAATGGAAAAATCGTATGGGTTTCCATATCGATTAGTATTGCAGTAATTTTAGCAGTTATAATAACTCTTTCTATAGAAAAATCACCTGTAAATTCCTCAACAAAATCAAATACCTCTGCGCTTAAGTTAAATAAAAACTTAAAAAAAATTGAAAAGACAGATTTGATTACTCCTCCTGAAATTGAAAAATTAAAAGAATTGCCAAAAAAAGAACAAATTGCCATCAAAAACATTATCGCTGATTTTCAAAATTTGGAGGAAAAAGCTGAGGAAAATACTCCTATATCAATTGAGCCAATCTCACCAGAACCTTACAAGGTTGAGGACCAAGTTTCAGAAAAGATCATCACCAATAGCTACTCCGGAAAAGAATTATTCCTTTATGATTTAAAAGTGATCGATTATCGAGCTTACCGTTCAAAACCGGAAGTCAATACTAAACAAGTGATACTTACTGGAACTCCAGCTAATGAAGGTGAATCTTCAAGAGCCGAAGATATGGAGTGGGAAAATATAGAAATTCCTTACATTGAGTACCTTTCCAAAACGATGGAACAATTTTCCAAAGGACAAAATAAAAAAGCACTTGCTAGGTTTTTAACAATCCTTGAAACCTATCCTGATGATATCAATGCTAATTTTTACGGTGGTTTATGTTACTACAACCTGAATAGTTATAATGAAGCCGAAAAGTGTTTTAAAAAATGTTCGATCAGTGAATTTATCAATTTTAGAGAAGAGGCTAATTGGTACTTAGCTAAAAGTTTAATCGCCAACGACAAAAAAGAGGAAGCTTTGAATGTTCTTAGATCAATTGTTGAAGAAAATGGTTTCTATGCGAAGCAAGCTGCTAAGCTTTTGCGTTAATCTTGGTGTCTACCAGCAGTTAATTCTCTTTTCAAATTAGACAATTCCAACTGAATTTCACTGATTGTATTCGACATTCGTATTATTTCAATAGTTAAATCACGTTGGTAAAGATTTGAAGAGTCCTCAACAAAAGATAAATTTGACTGAAAAAAGTCTACTACACTCATCCCAAGAATATCTGCTATTTTTGTCAGGCGATTAACAGATATTTCAGTAAGTCCTCGTTCTATTTTTGAATAGCCAGCTAATGTAATATTTAATTCATCAGCCATATTCTGCTGGCTCAATCCTTTTAAAAGCCTAGCTTTTCGTATTTTCTCAGCTAACGAATTGTACATGTTACGAATGTAATAAGCCAAATGTTAAATAGTGTATACCAAAAATTATAAATTATCAACTATTGGTTGATTTTTATATATTTTAAGGAGTAAAATTGGCTGTATTACAATAGAATATGACATGGTTTTTTAAAACCACATGTGCTCGTTATCTTGTTAATAGGCGTTCAGAAAAAATTCAATTGATTAACCGCCATTTTTTTCAATAGTGGATTAGGTCGGTATCGGTCTTCCCCATATTCTTCAAAAAGCTGATTTAATTTTGACAAAACATTTTGAATGCCCAAGTCATCTGCCCAATGCAGCAGTCCTTTGGGATAATTTACACCTTTAGTCATGGCTAAATCCACATCTTCCTTTGATGCTACATGCATAAAAACAGCATCAGCTGCTTCATTGATGAGCATAACAAGAATTCTCTCAAAAATATACTGACCCAATTGTATATCTTTATGAGGTTGTGGCAATGAATTATCAGAAGAATAATTATAAAATCCACGACCAGTTTTTCTTCCATAAAACCCTGCTTCCTTATGTCTTTTTTGTGTAAAAGAAGGTTTAAATCTCGGATCATAATAAAATGCTTCAAAAACGGATTCCGTCACTGTATAATTTACGTCATTACCAATGTAATCCATTAAGGTAAAAGGTCCCATTTTAAAACCCCCAATCTCTGTCATTGCCCAATCGATTGTTGCAAAATCAGCTATTCCTTCTTCATAAATTCGAAGTGCTTCTCCATAAAATGGTCGTGCAACACGATTTACGATAAAACCTGGAGTATCTTTACACAAGACTCCAACTTTTCCCCATTTATGAACCCATTTCAGTGTTGTTTGTTTGGTTTCCTCAGCTGTCTGAACAGCTGGAATAATTTCTACCAAAGGCATGAGTGGTGCCGGATTAAAAAAGTGAATGCCAATAATTCGACTGGGAATTTTTAACACTGAACCAATGGATGCAATGGATAAAGAAGAGGTATTTGAAGCCAAAATACAAGATTCATCCACTATGCTTTCCATTTCTGCAAAAACTTGATGTTTAATTGTTAAATTTTCAATTATAGCCTCTATTACTAAACCACATGATTGGAAATCATGAATATTTGTTGAGTACGAAATTCTACCCAATATTTCTGTAGCTGCAGCTTGGTTGATATTTCCTTTTTCGATTAGTCTATCATAAACCTTAATGTGTGATGATTTAGCTTTTGATAATACCTCATTATTGACATCTACTAAAATTACTTCATCACCTGACTGAGCTACCACTTGAGCGATACCAGCCCCCATTGTTCCGGCACCAAGTACACCAACTTTCATAAAAATATTTTAAGATTCAACATTGACATTTCGTTTAAACCGACTTAGAAAAAAGTTTCTATTTTGATTTAATTTCCCTTAAAAACTGGTTTTCTTTTTTCAAGAAAAGCATTAACTCCTTCCCGGAAATCATAGGTTTGTCCTGCTTCAGTTTGCAATTCTTCCTCTAAAGCTAATTGACTGAAGAGATTATTTGTAAAACTGCTATTAACCGCTTTTTTCGTTAAGCCCAATCCACGCGTAGGCAAACTGGCCAAATTTTCAGCAAAAACTTTTATCGTTTGGTCGAACTCTTCATCTTCAACGACTTTGTATATCAAATTAAGTTTTTCAGCATCATCCGCCATCAATTTATCCCCTGTCATCATTAAACCAAGAGCTTTTTGCATACCTACGATTCGTGGAAGAAAAAATGTTCCACCTGAGTCAGGAATTAATCCAATCTTAGAAAAGGCTTGAATAAAACTTGCACTTCGTTTAGCAATTGTTATATCGCAAGCCAGCGCGATATTAGCTCCAGCACCTGCGGCTACACCATTCACCGCAGCAATAATGGGCTTTTCAATAGATCTGATTTTTGCTATTATTGGATTGTAGTGTTCTCTAACGATTGTACTCAATTCAGGTCCTTCTGGATCTACCGCTTCGGATAAATCTTGCCCGGCACAAAATGCTTTACCTTCTCCTGTAATTACTATTGCTCTTACCTCATCGTTCAGCTCACATTCGTCTAATTCTTTTTGAAGAGCAAGTGCCATTTCGCGATTAAACGAGTTGAATACGGATGGTCTATTCAATTTTAATATACAAACGCCATTGGCGAATTCACGTTGTATGTCCATTTAGAAAATTTTTAACACGAAGATAACGATAATAGTAAAATACCATTAATCAAAAAGAACCTTGGACTACAAGTTTTTCTGCAACTATTTTATCTATAGGAAAAGTAAATAAATCGGAATGAAGATCACTTAATGAAACCCAGCGTTGTTTTTCACCTTCAACCAAATTAGGAACTTCATGCAGATTAGCTATTATTTTATCCATCTCCTGGGTATGAACCCAAAAATAAAAACTGAACAATTGGTGATTTTCGCTGAAGGCAGAAATTTGAGGATAATCATTCACATAGAATAAATCTTTGACTTCGACTTGAATACCCATTTCTTCCAAAAACTCTCTTTGCAGAGCTTGCTTTAGCCCCTCGCCAAATTCTAGACCTCCTCCAGGAAATTTTGTAAAGGATAGTCCATTTCTGCATTCATCGGAAACTAATACTTGTTGCGTATTATTTATTAAAATACCATAAACACGAATGGTAAAGTTTTTCACGATTCAAGAATTGAACGAATATTTGGTTTGAAATAAAGTTCAGATTTCAAAACTTTACCATCTTCCCTGTAAATGGGTTTACCGTCTGCATCGAGTTTACTCATATTGGAACGTTGAATTTCTTCAAATACCTCTGCTATTTTATGTTGCAAACCATGTTTTAAAATAGTTCCACAAAGAATATATAATTGATCGCCCAATGCATCAGCCACTTCTACAATATCACCTTTTTGAGCTGCTTCCAAGTACTCTTCATTTTCTTCTCTCATTAATTTATACCTGAGTAAAATTTCTTCCTCTGAGAGGTCAACCGTAGGTAAGTGATTGTTTTTTATTCCGAATGCATTATGAAATGTTTCGACGTGTTCAATGGTCTCTTTTAGCGTCATGTTTTTTTATTCAAATTTAAATGTCTAAAAAATTACTTGAGAATGAATTTATATTTATTTGTAACTACTTATTCACAACTGCACTAATGCTGGTACAATCGATCAAATTCATCCCAAAATTCAGGATAACTTTTTGCAACAACCTCAGCATTTTCGATTTCCACAGGTCCTTCTGAGAAAAGGGCTGCAATTGCAAGACACATCGCAATTCGATGATCGCCATGAGAGGAAACTTTAGCACCAATTAACCTTTTTGCTCCATTAATCGTCATCAAATTTCCTTTAATTTCTATTTTTGCTCCCATTTTGGAAAACTCCTTGACCAAAGCATTTGCTCTGTCACTTTCCTTATTTCTCAAACGATTCACACCCAACAATTCGGAGGTTCCGGGTAATATAGTAGCCAAAGTAACTAAAGCAGGGAATAAATCTGGGCAATTGCTTAAATCTGCATTCAATGATTCTCCTCCTTTCTCAACTTGAATTCCACCATTCTCATCCATTTTAATCTGAAAACCTGAAGCAATAAGTATATCAAGAATTTTTTTGTCAGCCTGCAAACTATTTAGCGACAAACCATTAATTGTTAACGGAAACCCTAGAGCGGATGCAACAATCCAATAACTGGCTGCACTCCAATCTCCCTGAACTGTATAGCTACAAGCCTCATAAGATTGATTACCTTTAATTTTGAAGACATTATTTTTCTCGGTATTAATGGTAATTCCGAATTTTTTTAAAGTCTCAATCGTCATGCGCACATAGGGTTCACTTGTCATATTGTGCACAGTAAATTCAGTTTCACTGTTGGCCAAAGGCAAGGCCATTAACAAACCTGAAAGATATTGTGAACTATCAAGAGTATCAATTTCGTATTTCCCAGGTAAAAAAGGACCCTCTATAAATAATGGTAGTTTATCATTTAGCGCCTTAACTTTTACGCCAAGAGATGGATAAAAAGTTGAGATAAATCCCATTTCTCTGTTCAGAATACTTGATTCGCCTGAAATTTTAAATTGACCTGGATGCACAGCACATACAGCTGCTAAAAGCCGGGCGCCCAAGCCACTTTCACCAACATTTATTTCTAATTTTTCAGGAAATTCGTTAATTCCTTCGACATCATAGCCGTTGAAGTTATTATCATTGCTAACATTGGCACCAAGCATTCGAATGACCTCCAACATTGAAAGCACATCATCACTATTTCCAGGATTAACAATTGTAGAATTTCCTTTTGCCAAGCAAGCGCTCAACAATGCTCTTTGGGCATCACTTTTTGATGGAGGTACTAATAAATCACCTTTCAAATGACCAGAAAGAATCTTTTTAACCATGCCCCGGATTCATTACTTTGGTTTGATGACGGATTGATTCCTGATGGATTTCATCCATTACTTTTCTAACAAACCTTTCTGTTAGTCCTAATTCATTTAAAGTTTCGAGACGTTTAGCAATAATTTGCATCCAATGTTCCTGTTGAAGAATGGTAATGTGATTTTCTCTTTTAAAATTACCTACCTCCGCACTAATTTTCATTCTAGCTGAGAGCATCTCAAAAACCCTATCATCCAAAATTGCTATTTTTTCTCTCATTTCAGCTAACTTCTCTTCCACTGAAGGAGAAATATCATGTCGTCTTATGACCAGTTCTTCGATAATTTTTTTTAGAACAAAAGGTGTAATTTGTTGATTAGCATCAGATAAAGCAGTTTCCGGATTCAAATGCGATTCAATCATTAAACCATCAAAATTCAAATCCATTGCCTTTTGCGCGATAACAGGGATTAACTGTCTATTGCCCGCAATATGACTTGGATCACAAATAATTGGAATTTCGGGTTTACGCTCTTTAAGAGAAATAGGTATTTCCCATTGCGGTACGTTTCGATATTTGAGATGGTTGTAATACGAAAAACCTCTATGTACTGCAACCAGTTGGTTGATTCCAGCCTTTTCTAATCGTTCAAATGCGCCAATCCAAAGTTCCAAGTCAGGATTAACGGGATTCTTTATCATCACTGGTATATTTGTCCCTGCTAAAACATCGGCAATTTCTTGAACTGTAAAAGGATTTACGGTAGTTCTAGCACCAATCCAAAGTACATCAATCCCTGCTTCAATTGCCGCCTCCACATGATGCTGATTTGCGACTTCTACTGCCGTAGGTAGGTTCACACTTTTTCCTGCATCAACCAACCATTTCAATGCGACATCACCTTTACCTTCAAAAGAATTGGGTCTTGTTCGGGGTTTCCAAATCCCGGCCCTGATTAATTGAGTAGGAGTATTTTTTGCTATTGAAGTTATTAATGAATGAACTTGTTCTTCGGATTCAGCACTGCAAGGACCAGCAATTAAAAAAGGTCTTAATGAACTTTTTATTTTATCAATTAGCTCCACAAATTACGTTTTTAACTTAACAGATTAGCACTTTAATTTGTTGCCTGAGATTTTAAAAACCTATGATTTGGTAATCATTCAACAATCAAAATATAATTTGTTTTCTTCCCTTTACTCAAAAGGCAATACCTGTTATTGATTAGATTTTCGGTTGTTAGAATAAAATCCTCCGTAACTTTTTCTTTATTTACGGCGACTGCATTAGCTTTTAATTCCCTTTTTGCTTCGCTATTTGATCCCAAAAATCCTGTTTTAGCAGCCAATGCATCAACGATTGAAATTCCTTCAGAAAAATCATTAAAGCTTATCGTTGCCATAGGTACGCCATCAAAAATGCTGAAAAAATCTTTTTCAGATATAGCTTTTAAATCAGCTGCAGTTGATTTACCAAAAAGTATGGCTGAAGCAGCAATAGCAGTTTTAAGGGCGTCTTCTCCGTGAACACGAGTTGTTATTTCATCAGCGACAGCTTTTTGAAGAATTCTTAAATGTGGTGCTACTTTATGTTCACTTTCAAGGGCTTCAATTTCTTCTTTGTCTTTTAAAGTAAAGATTCGAATATAATTGGCCACATCTGCATCACTTGCATTGAGCCAAAACTGATAAAATTCATACGGAGAGGTTCTATCTGCATCTAACCAAACGCTTCCACCTTCAGTTTTACCAAATTTTGTCCCATCCGCTTTTTTAATAAGAGGAGTGGTAACCGCATAGGCATCGTTACCTGATTTGCGTCTAATTAATTCAGTTCCAGTAACAATATTACCCCATTGATCTGAACCTCCCAATTGAACGATACAATTGTGATATTTATTAAGAAAATAAAAGTCATATCCTTGCACCAATTGGTAGGAGAATTCAGTGAAAGACATTCCTGTTTCCAACCTTGATTTAACGGAATCTTTGGCCATCATGTAACTAACAGATATATGCTTTCCAACATCCCTTATGAAATCTAGAAAGCTCATATCCTTAAACCAATCGTAATTATTCACCATTTGTGCTGAATTTTCACCCGGCGTAAAATCCAAAAATTTTTCCAACTGTTGCTTAACACGATTTACATTATGATCTAACGTTTCTTTATCCAATAAATTTCGTTCTTTCGATTTTCCAGAGGGGTCACCTACCATTCCAGTAGCTCCTCCAACAAGTGCGAAAGGTTTATGACCAGCCCTTTGGAAATGTACTAAGGTCATAATTTGAACTAGGTGTCCTACATGCAATGAATCCGCTGTTGGATCGAAACCGATATATCCACCACAAACCTGTTTGTTTAGTGCATCTTCTGTTCCCGGCATAATATCGTGAATCATTCCTCTCCACCTTAACTCTTCTATAAAATTTGTTGGCATTTCTATTTTGTTAATTCTTTGAATACTTCTTCTAAAGACTTCTCTTCTGTTCGAATGGTTAGCATGAGCAGTTCATTTTTCATTGCAAATTGAGCAATTTCTTTGCGCAAATCAACATTTTGTTCCGTTTCTAACAACCATCCTTCGTTAACCTTTTCTACTTTGCTTACTGAATTAATTTTAGTAAGCATTGATTTACTCACATTTCCTTCAAATTCAACATAAACAGTTTGTTTGGATAAATCAAATTGCAGTTGAGTTGTTTTATCATTGGCTACAATTTCTCCTTTATTTATTATAATTACCCTATCGCAAATAGCTTCGACCTCTTGCATAATGTGGGTAGACAATAAGACTGTTTTCGATCTTCCGATTTGCTTTATCAAATCCCTAATACCAACGAGCTGATTTGGATCTAAACCTGAAGTTGGTTCATCTAAAATTAATACTTCAGGATCATGAATCATTGCTGCCGCCAAACCAAGACGCTGACGATATCCTTTGGAAAGCTGACCAATTTTTTTGTTTTGTTCAATTTCCAAACCAACCGCTTTTATCATTTCCATTATTCTATTGGATAGGTTTTTAACTTTATATATTTTACCGACAAACTCCAAGTATTCTCTAACATACATGTCTAAATAAAGCGGGTTGTGTTCTGGTAAATAACCAATAATCCTTCTTGTATCTAAAGAATCGACATCGACCTTAAGACCTGCTACCTTAACTTCACCGGAGGAGGAAGGAATAAACCCTGTAATTATTTTCATTGTCGTAGACTTTCCCGCGCCATTAGGCCCTAAAAATCCAACAATTTCACCTTTTTTTATCGAAAAAGAAATATTATTAACAGCAGCCTGGCTACCGTAATATTTTACCAAATTATTTACTTCGATTGACATATCACAAAAATGTTATGCGAAGATAATTGAAAATATTGTTATTGTAAGTGAAAGACTAACAATGAGAAGATCAATAATTAAAAACAATAATCCTCATTAGGTGATACCCGTAAATATCGATTATTTTTGTAGTAATGATAACTGGGAAAGTTCTAAAGTCAACTGGAAAATGGTATAATGTCGAAATAAGCGGAGGTCGAATTGTTGCCAGTCGCATAAGGGGGAAGTTGCGTTTAGGTGGACTAAGTGTAACCAACCCGATAGCAGTAGGTGACAATGTGTTTTTGAGAGAGGAACCTGATGAAGAGGGGAACTTTTTAATTGAAGAGATATTAGAACGCAACAATTATATTGTTCGAAAGTCAACGAACTTAAGTAAGCAGATGCAAATTTTAGCTGCAAATGTAGATCGGGCCTATCTGTTGGTCACATTAAAATCCCCAGTTACACAATTGGCATTTATAGATAGGTTTTTAGTTTCTGCAGAATCATTTCGAATTCCCACAACTTTACTTTTCAATAAAATTGATACTTACAACGATAAAGAGCTTAACGAAGTAAAACGGTTAAGCGCCCTCTATTCATCAATAGGATATCCTTGTCACGCTATAAGCGCACAAAACAACTATAATTTAGAATTTTTAAGATCAGAAATTAATAACAAGCAAGTCATGATTTCAGGTCACAGCGGTGTAGGTAAGAGTACATTATGCAATGAACTTGATTCAACATTGAATTTACAGACAGGAGAATTGTCTCTTGCACATGGCCAAGGACAACATACCACTACCTTCGCTGAAATGCATAAATTATCAAGTGGTGGTTACATCATCGACACCCCCGGAATAAGGGCCTTTGGTGTAGTGGATTTAGAAAAGGAAAATATTTCACATTATTTTCCAGAAATGCGCAAATTATTGGGAAGTTGTAAATTTCACAATTGTCAACATTTAAATGAGCCTAATTGTGCTGTAAAAAATTCGTGGGAAGAAAAACTTATTGCAGATAGCCGTTATACGACCTATTTACAGTTAATGATGGAAGATCCGAATGAAGTATACCGTAAAAATAACTACGAACAAACATGAGGGCAGTTATACAACGTGTGAATCAGGCTTCTGTTGAAATTGAAGGAAAAATAACGGGAAAAATCAACAAAGGTTTATTGATATTGATTGGTATTGAAAATCTTGATAATCAGGAAGATGCAGATTATTTGGTTCAAAAAATTTCAGGATTAAGAATTTTTAGTGATGATGAAGGAAAAATGAATCTCAACATTGGCGAAATAAATGGCCAATATTTAGTCATTAGTCAATTTACGTTGCATGCCTCTACAAAAAAAGGAAATAGGCCAAGTTTCATAAAAGCTGCTCGTCCAGAAATTGCTATTCCTCTATACCAGTACTTTATCGACTCGTTGGAAAAGTGTTCATCTTTTCCTATTGAAACTGGAGTATTTGGTGCAAACATGCAAGTACAGCTTATTAACGATGGTCCAGTAACTGTGATTATTGATTCAAAAATCAAGGAATAGATAAATTCTTAACACTTTGTAAATTATGGGGAAAAATGTGAAAAAATTGAGTGTGTCAGCAATACAAAAAGAGGTTGATAGGTGGATTAAAGAACATGGTGTTCGGTATTTCAATGAACTTACCAATTTGGCCATTTTAACAGAGGAAGTTGGTGAATTAGCAAGAATAATTGCTAGACGGTATGGTGAACAAAGTGAAAAAGAAAGTGATAAGGGCAAAGATCTAGGAGATGAAATGGCTGATGTCTTGTTTGTATTAATTTGTTTAGCCAATCAAACTGGAATTAATTTAGAGGAGGCCTTCAGCAAAAATCTTGAAAAGAAAACAAATCGAGATCACGACAGACATAAAAAAAATTTAAAACTGAAACCATGAGTTTACTAAAACTACGTCCTCAATTGGTTGAATTGTTAAGTTCCAAAGGTATAGTACAATTAACTCCACTGCAATCCCGAATTATTGATGTTATTAAGGCTGGTGGTAATATTCTTGCAGAAGGAATTAATGGTAGTGGTAAAACAACTTCAATTCTGTTCAGTGTACTTCAAAAGATCAAAGAACCGGGCGAGGGTTCTCCTAGAGTCATTATTTCATGTTTAAATAGTGATCACGCACTTGAGTTATTCGGTAAATTCGAACCTTTTTTAATTAATCTTGATTTAACTGTGGATTTGGCTCATGACAAAGGGAATAAGTTAGCGCAACGCAATTCTATTTTTGATGGAACCGAAATCATAATTGGCACACCTAAGCGACTGTATGAATTATATATACAAAATGGATTCAATGTAAGTCAAATTAAACTTTTTATTGTTGATGATATTAGGGATCAAATGAAAGCAGGATTCAACACCGAGTTAAACAGAATTGCAGAAAGTTTACCTAAATGCCAGCATTTGTATTTATCCACCTCATTCATAGACCAAAGATTAGATCGGTTTATTGAAACTTTTATTCCCAACCATGTCATAATTCAGGAATAATCTGAGAACAAGCATACTAAAAACTAGTTTTGAACATTATGGAAGCCTCTAACAATATCAGACCAGCGATTATTTTCAATGACAAATTGAAAATGAGTCCAATTGAAAAATTTCAAAACCAATCTGTTCGACCTGTAATAAAAATGATGCATCAACAAATTTTAAACTTGTTTCTTGGTTATCCAAACCAACCTTTTTCGAAAAATAATCAGGTTTCTCCTCAAAATTATTTTTTAGAGATAAAGCGATTCATTGATAAACAAATTTCACTTAAATATGAATTGATAGGAATGGTCTCTGGACAATTTAATCAGGATGAATTTGAATTTTACTTAGAAAACAAAACCGAAATCACCAAAAGAGTTATTGCTATGATAGCACAACGAATTAGCGATACCCATAAAGCGTCTGTAAAAATTTAAACTATGGCTTGTGTGAACTGTAGTAACTGTTCATTAGGGAAACTCTTTCGCTAATGACAATTTTTAATGAATCTGGACTCAACACTTCTATTTCCGGACCAAATGAAAGAATCGTGCGTATGAGTTCTTCGGAAACCATAACTTCCATTTGAATAATGGCATGATCATCAAATTTGGTGATTTTCTGTGTAACATGAAATGGCTGGCTTTCAATATATTTAGTGGCAACAGCATTGCTTTTCAATCTGACTTGTTCCGGTTTACTTTTGTTATCGACAGAAATTCCTACAACAAATTTAAAATAGTCATTTACATCAAATTCAACAGGTAAATCCATTAAATCACCTGTTAATTCAACATTTATCATTCTGTCTAATGCATAGGTGATAATATCACTTTTATCTGTATCATAAGATATCAAATACCATCTATTTCGGTACTCCTTTAAAAGTAAAGGCAAACATTTCCTAGGTTTATTTTCACCCGAAATAAAACTACTGTAAGAAAAAGTAACCAAAGATTTTTTCCTTATAGCAACTAAAAGAGGATTCAAAAACTCGCTTCCACCGTTTGAAAGAGCCGTTTCAAAGTGAACATATTTACCAACATCTTCATTATTGGGATCAGTAGTGATTGAAATTCTATCCACAATTTTATCTATTGCGTTTCCAAATTGTTTAAATAGCTCAACTTCACGGAACTGCATTAATGTAGATAAAGCAAATTTTATTGCACCTAAATCCTCATCATTAAGTGGAATATCATTGATTGAAAAATCAGGATCTTCATAATAATAACCACCATGCCTTTTACTGTATTTAATCGGTGCATCGTGTTCCATTTTCATGGCAAACATATCCTTCTCAATAGTCGAATCGCAAATGTTTTCACCGTAAGTAGATCCAAACAAAGCTTCTTCACAAGCCTCTCTCAAATCTTTTTTGGTTGGATAAGGCCTGTATTTATTTCTTAAGCATCGATCAATTATTCGGAAGCGGATTAAAGCATTTTTAATGTGGGGCATTTACGCTAAGAATTTACTTTTGGATGGTATCCAAACAATTCAAAAAACTTAATAGCCTTTACCACTTCGTAGGGAACGTCATCCTCCCATGTGGAAGAGGATGCTTTAATTTTCATTAAAACATCATCAGACATAATGTGTAATAGGTGATGGTCATATTCTTTTATCGCTTCTAATTTATCATTGTCTTTTAGGAAAGTGACCAAACCTCTCAAGTGATTCGGTATTTTTATGTTGTCAAGGGAAATTAATTCCCCCGTTTCAACATCTAGTGCAGGGTAAACAAATAATTTTATATTATGCCCAAATCCTCTACCAAAAGCTTCCAATAACCCACCTGGTAGATTGTCATAATACCTATCGTCAAAAATTGTATATAAGTTGTAAACGCCAACTATTAAACCCATACGTTTACCTCTAGCTATAGTAGCAAGGTAATCTACCATTTTGTAATGTTTAAGGTAGTTGGAAATCATAACTGTATAGCCGAGAGAACCTAATAAATCTGCTCGATCTATAAAATCTTTATCTGAAATTTTACCATCTGCAGTAAGATCTTTCAGTGTTAATTCAAATACCACGGAGATGTTTTCTTCGGTAACACCTTTTTCATTCATAAACTGTTTTTTACCTTGTTCTATCATATCGATATGAACTTTGGTAACCGGCCTGAATCGTCCTCGCATAAGAAGAATATTCTTTTTATACAAAGCAGTAGTAGGTTGAAGTACATTACCAATAAGATCAAACATGGTGGCGTCTGTAATTCCCCTTTTGACAAGATTTAAAGCGAGAACCCTATTGTCCATATGTTCGAAATCTGGACCAGAAACCCTTAGCATATCAATTTCCATTCGATCTCTTGGAACTCGATGCACCAAAGTGGTAAGAAATTCATTGATATCTTCAGATTGAAAATAGCATGCATAAATCAGATTAACCCCAAGAATACCTATTGCCTCTTGTTGAGCTTTATGACTGTTGTCATGCATTTTAATATGCAAAATCACATCGTTTGGTTCGGCGAGCAATGACTTTTGAAATCGAATTCCCACCCATCCATGACCTTGATTGGTTTTATGATAATTTAGAGACTCAACCGTATTACAAAAAGCAAAAAATCTAGCTTCTTTATATTTGTTGGGTAATCTGAATTTTAAAGTTTGATACTCCGTATCGAGCATTGTCATTAATCGTTCTTCACATACATAACGAGAAGCTTCACCATACATGGAATCCGAAACCTTCATATCATATGCAGATTGAGTATAGGCTATGGTCCCAGAACTACCTCCCGCTTTAAAAAAATTTGCAGCTACTTCTTGACCAGCACCAATTTCTGCAAAACAGCCAAAAACATCTGCTGTAAGGTTAATTTTAAGCGCTTTTTCTTCAGTGGTTAGCCTTCTTTCATCAATCATCTTAATTTCGGTATTAATGCTTCCAATCTAATTAGGGTCTTGAAAGTTAGGATTGTTTACAAAATTATAATCTGTAAGTGTTAATAAAAACTGTTTCAATAAGTATTTTTCTGTCGCATCCAGTTGAACTCCTCCTTGCGAAGCAAATTCAATTAATGGATCAATGGTTGCACTTTGGTGAATCCCTGATGAGTAATGTTCGATTACCTCATCTAGCGTAGCAAATCTACCGTCATGCATGTAAGGTGCTGTAAGCGCAATATTTCGAAGAGTCGGGACTTTAAATTTTCCATTATCATTGGTGTTGCCGGTAACTGCACCCCTACCTAAGTCAGTAAACGTAGCATCTAATCCATTGTTACTAAATTTATTTACTTGCATCAACGCCCCATTATGACAATGAAAGCAATCGGCGCCATTCAAACTTTTAAACAAATCATAACCCGCCCATTCTTCCGGAGTGACTTGAGTTAAAATGACCTGCTCGTTTGCAGTTAAAACCATGCTGTTTTCATATTTGTACATCACATCATATTTCGACGTGCCAGAAATCATTGTTCTCAAAAACTGGGCAATTGCTTTTGAAACTTTTATGGAATCAATTCCGTCCTCTCCAAATGCTTTAAAAAACATATTTCTATATTCGACACTTGAACTTAATTTCGCGGTGGCATCCTTCCAGCTTTGATGCATTTCAATTGGATTTGGAATTGGTTCCAATATTTGTTGTTCTAAAGTTGTGGCTCGTCCATCCCAAAAAAATGATTGTTGCCATCCCATATTGATTAACGCCATCGCGTTTCTATTTCCCTGAATTCCATCAATTCCGGTAGAGTATTGGTTAGGATCAGTAAATGCATGTTGAGGCGAATGACAACTTGCACATGACTGCGTGTTATCTCCACTTAGCATCTTTTCGTAAAATAATTTTCTACCTAAAGACACACCTTCCACTGTCATAGGATTATCCTCTGGAATCTGCATTTGAGGAAAATGAGAGGGTATATCTAATTGATAAGGCGTTGGTACATGACTAACTTTTTCTTTCTTACAAGAGAGCAAAACAGCAAATAGCAGGAATATTATTAAAAAATACTTCATGTTAGTATAGGCTAATAGCCTTTTTAAACTGTTCAATAACTTTAAGACTGATAGCTTCTTGTCCCGACATATTATGCGAAGTAAATTCGGTTTTCAAATCTAATGCATTCGTGCCATTGTCAAGAAACTTCGCCATATCGACTTTAAAAGGAAGCACATATGAATTGGCCGATTTTGCTTGCCAAACGAGATTATTAAAGGATAGTTGTTGGGCAATTGCATCCGAGCCTACATGAAATATTACGAAGTGGTTGAAATTATCAATCCCATCATTCAATGTATCTACTTTAGCTTCAACCTTTAAAAAAATATATCCTGGATTCCAATCCCAGTGCATGTCATTTGCAATCATAATATTCAAAGGATTATCGTTTGGGAATGCTGATGGGTCATCGTGATTATAAAATGAATCAACACCGAGTATCCCTGTCAATGACAAAAAATCATCTGGATTACCAAATCCATTAAAAAATGCTTTACCGCTATCTCTATAATTAAACAAAGCCGCCTGAAAAAGAGACTTATTGGCATTACCGAAAGAAGAGAAAAAACACTTTAACTCGGTAAACTGTACTTTATACCCTTCGTTGGTCACATAAGATTGATCCAACTGCAATTCTGAATTACCAAAGACAGGTTGTAAGGTTAATTGCAAATCTGGCATTTCAGTTTGCGGAATTTCAACCTTGTCATTTTTACAACCTGAAAGAGCAAAAATGGCAATCGCAAAGAAAAGAAACATGTTCAACTTCATACCAAACAAATATAATGAAACCCTTTCTTTTTTTTATCTTTATGAAGATTTATTAGCCCAATAATATTCTTTTAAAACATGAATTCAGTAGAAAATGTTCTGCCATTAAAAATTTTTAATGCTTCGGCAGGAAGTGGTAAAACCTACACTTTAGTAATGGAGTACTTACTGCTGATTTTAGAGGAGAAAAATGACTCAAAAAGATTTGCCAAAATAATGGCAATGACTTTTACCAACAAGGCTGCATTGGAAATGAAATCAAGAATATTGGAGACGTTAGACTTGTTGAGTTACCCGGAAATACATGGGCATGCAACATTGGAATACATCAAAAATCTTCAAAAAAAAACATCGCTTAGCGCAGAAGAAATTTGTAAACGATCAAAAATAATTCTTCAGGAAATATTGCATAACTATGAAGATTTTCATGTTATGACCATTGATAAATTCAACCTTCGATTGATACGTTCCTTTAGCCGAGATCTTGATTTACCCAATGATTTTGATATCGTATTAAACGAATCAGAGGTAATTGAACAAGTAGTTGATATTTTACTTAATCAATTGGGAAAGGACCATGTAAGATCGCTTACAGAGCTCGTACTTTCCTATGCCAAAAATAATTTGGATGAGGGTGAAAGATGGAATTTTAGAAATCAATTAATTGAGTTTGGAAAAGTCTTGAATAATGAAAAAGACCAACATATTATCAAAAAACTAATTCAATTGGATTTTTCTGTTGAACGATTAAAAACATTAAAACAGGAAACCAAATCCGTGAAAAATCAATTTCTCGCAAAATGTCAAGAAGTATTTTCACAATATGATAAATTAAATTTGACAATAAGTTTGCTACCCCAAGGTTCGAGAATGGCAAATGCTATTGAAAATTTAGGGAAGTTAGCCGATTTACCTCCTAATGAACTTTTTATTAATTCAGTTATAAAAGTTTTAAAAGAAAAGACACCCCCAAAAAAAGTATTTCCGGAGGAATTAAAGAATTCCATGCGTGATTTAAATACTTATTACTTCACGATAAAATCGAATTACTTTTTACAGGTATATTTTCTAAGAAACTACTTCAATATGGCCTTACTTCAATATTTGGCCAAATCAATAGACACTTTAAAGAAAGATGAACAATTATTGAGGATTTCGGAGTTCAACAAACTTATTTCTGAGTTGGTCCAAAATGAAATTGCGCCTTTCATTTACGAGCGATTGGGCACAAGATTTAAACATTTTCTTCTGGATGAATTTCAAGATACTTCGCGATTACAGTGGTTAAATATGATCCCATTATTTAGGGAATCGATAAGTAATAATAACCCCAATTTAATTGTTGGCGACCCTAAACAATCCATCTACCGTTTCAAAAATGGTCTTGCTGAACAATTTGTTGCCTTACCCGGTATTTATAATCCTGAAAATGACCCTAACATTAAAGAAAATTCTGATTACTTTGAAAAAAATGGATTTTTAGATGACCTGAAAGAAAACTGGCGATCCGCACCAGAAATCGTATCATTCAATAATGAATTCTTTCAAGTTTTAAAGCCACTACTAAATCCCGATCAACAAGAATTCTATAATGCCATTCACCAAAAAAACGGCAAAGATTTTCCTGGATTTGTAAAAATAAGTTCAAAAAAAGTAGATAAAGAAGAAGAGAAATACCTTTTGGATAAAGTCGTTGACTATATTCAAGAATGCATTGCTGATAATTTTCAATTAGGGGACATTTGTATTTTAAGTGAGACCAATTCAAAAGCGAGTAAATGGGCTGTAGATCTAACAAAAAGAGGTTTTAAAATTGTATCTTCCGATTCGTTATTGGTTCACAATGAATTAAAAGTAAAATTAGCTCACGCTTATTTAAAGCGGCGATTGAATCCTTCTTCACAGAATGAATTAAAAAGATTTGCCGAATTATTTTTTAGAATCACCCAACCTGAAAAAATCAATGAATATCGAAGTTATTTTGAAAAAGTTGTAAAAAATGAAAAGGAATATATAACTTTTAATGAAGAAAGATTTTTATTCGACCATTTTGGAGGTAGGAATATTTATTTCAAAAAATACGAAAGTCTTTATGACTTATTGTCCTACTTTTTCCAATTAATGAATTGGGATGAATTAAAAAACCCATATCTCCATCAATTTGCGGATTTCACGCATGATTACGAAGTAAAGAAAGGTTCTGATTTAAAATCCTTTCTGGATTACTACAAAACCCAAAAAGGTAAACTTGCCATACAGATTCCAAGCAGTAAAGATGCCATTAACCTGATGACTATCCATAAATCAAAAGGATTAGAATTCCCAATTGTTATTTTACCTGACATCAACTTCGATATTTCTATTAAAACAACTGCTAAATTTCTAGTCGAAATAAACGAGCTTATTTTATATACCAACTTACCAAAAGTGCATCCCATAGATGAAGTGAGTTTTTATCAGAATAATGAAGCGCTGCAAGTATTTATGGATAAGGTTAATTTATGCTATGTTGGATTTACAAGAGCAAAAACAAGGCTTTATGTAATCAATCACTTTTCTGGAAATGATTTTGGGAAAAAAGCACATGAATGTTTCGAAAAAATGAGTACGGCATCATACTGTGAAAGTGATGGAATTCAGATAACTATTGGTAATCGTTCATTTAAGGAGCAAAAGGAAAAGGATAAAGAAATTATTAATTTTCAGCCAGAAAGTGTTACAGACAGGCTTTGGTTTCCTGATATTGCCTTTCAAGATGATGAAAGTTTACTTGATTCAAATTTACTGACGGAAGAACAGCGGTATGGTAATCAGTTTCATTTTGCACTATCGCAAATAAATGATGATACTCAAATTGAAACTACTCTGGAAAGATTGGTTTTATCGGGCGAATTGGAAAAAGAATTTGAGAATAGGATTAAAGATGCATTAATAAGGTTATTTGATCTTAAGGAATATCAAAAGTTATTGGAAGGTGCCAAAGAGATTATGAGTGAACAAGCATTAATAATAAGTGATAGTAGCACCGTGAGAACAGATAAAATTATCATTAAGGAAAATGAAACCATTTTAATTGATTTTAAAACCGGAATTCCTAAACCATCAGACATCAAACAAATGAATGTATATATTGAAGCGCTTCGTAAAATGGAATTCGCTAATGTGAAAGCATTTATTTATTATGCTCTAAAACATGAATTATCACAAATATTTTAACAAAAAACTTTAAAAAAGTTTGTTTAATAGTTCCTCATCTACAATTTCAGGAACTGTAACTTTTAATAATGGTTCTGCTTCCATGGCTCTTTTTATAGCAAAAATTGCTCCTTCATTCCTTGCCCAATTTCTTCTTGCAATACCATTATTGACATCCCAATGAAGCATATTCTTCAACCTTCTATCAGCTTCATCAGTACCATCAAGTAGCATTCCAAACCCACCATTTATTACCTCACCCCATCCTACTCCTCCTCCATTGTGAATAGAAACCCATGTTGCACCTCTAAAACTATCTCCAATAACATTTTGAATAGCCATATCAGCCGTGAATCTCGAACCATCGTAAATATTTGAAGTTTCGCGATAAGGTGAATCCGTTCCAGATACATCGTGATGGTCTCTTCCCAATACTACAGGTCCGATTTCATTGTTACGAATAGCATCATTAAATGCCTTTGCTATTAACATTCGTCCTTCTGCATCGGCATATAAAATCCTGGCTTGTGAACCAACTACTAGTTTATTTTGCTGAGCTCCTTTAATCCATTGGATATTATCAGCCATCTGTTGTTGGATCTCATTTGGACTTCTTTGTTGCATCTGTTCTAAAACCTTTAATGCAATTTCGTCTGTTTTTTCCAGATCCTTTGGATTTCCTGAAGCACAAACCCACCTAAATGGACCAAAACCATAATCAAAGCACATAGGTCCGAGTATATCCTGTATATAAGATGGATATTTGAAATCAATACCATTATCGTCCATAACATCAGCTCCTGCTCGAGATGCTTCAAGTAGGAACGCATTACCGTAATCAAAGAAATATGTTCCTTTATCTGAATGACGATTTATCGCTTGCGCATGTCTTCTTAGCGTTTCTTGAACAGCAATTTTAAATCTGTCAGGCTCAATAGCCATCATTTCGTTTGATTCATCGAAAGAATAACCCACAGGATAATAACCTCCTGCCCATGGATTGTGCAATGAAGTTTGATCCGATCCAAGATCGATGAATATTTGTTCGGAGAGAAATTTTTCCCAGACATCCACAATATTACCGAGATAAGCAATTGAAACTACTTCCTTAAGCTCTTTAGCCTTTTTTACACGAGAACAAAGAACATCTAAATCTTCAATAACCTCATCAACCCAACCCTGTGAATGCCGAGTTTGAACTGCTTTAGGATTTATTTCAGCCGTCACGGAAATGCAACCGGCAATATTCCCAGCCTTCGGTTGTGCACCAGACATTCCTCCCAGTCCTGCAGTAACAAATAATTTTCCAGCAGTTCCCTCATTATTTTTTGCAATTTTTCGTGCTGCGTTTAAAACGGTAATTGTTGTCCCGTGAACAATTCCTTGTGGTCCAATATACATGTATGAACCTGCAGTCATTTGTCCATATTGAGTTACACCTAATGCATTAAATTTTTCCCAATCATCTGGCTTAGAGTAGTTCGGAATCATCATTCCGTTCGTAACTACCACCCGAGGTGCATCTTTATGAGAAGGAAACAAGCCCATTGGATGACCAGAATACATGACTAATGTTTGTTCATCTGTCATTTCAGCCAAATATTTCATAGTTAATCGGTATTGAATCCAATTTTGAAAAACAGCACCATTTCCACCATAAGTAATTAATTCATGCGGATGTTGAGCAACTGCATAATCCAAATTATTCTGAATCATGAGCATTATTGCCTTTGCTTGTAATGATTTTCCCGGGTAATCATCAATTGAGCGTGCATAGATTTTATAATCGGGTCTGTAGCGGTACATGTAGATTCGTCCGAATTTCTCTAACTCCTCTGCAAAATCAGGAGCCAGAACTTCATGTTGTGATTTCGGAAAATACCTTAATGCGTTTTTAATTGCAAGTAGCTTTTCTTCAAATGATAGAATTTGCTTACGCTTTGGCGCATGATTGATAGAAGTATCAAATGGTTTTTTGTTTGGAATTTGTTCTGGAATTCCTTCCAAGATTTCTTTATGAAAAGCTGACATATATTGTTGATTACTTTAACTACAAAGATAAAAAACAAATATACAGACAGATAGTTTTTAAAAATCCTTGAGATTAAAATGGAATTTATCTCAATACATTAACGTAGCCATTGTATTCATATTTGGCATCATTGATGGCATCTTTGGTAGTAATGGTCCAATTATAGGTTCCATCTTGCACAATTTGACCGTTGAAGGTACCGTCCCATTTAGCTTTTGAATCTTTGGATTCCCATACAATTTCGCCCCACCTGTTATATATCAGAAGTTTAAAATCATAAATATCGATTCCTTCAATGTATATACCCCAATCTTGATTGTATTCATCATTATCAGGTGTAAAGGTATTGGGCGCATATAAAATTATTTCAGGAAAGACGATTATAATTTGCTCGGTAGTATCTACACACCCAAATTCAGAGGTAGTGATTAGCATTACATCATATTCTCCCGGAACTCCATCTGGGAACATGGTTTGTAAGTGCTTTAATTCAGAATATGATGGAGAACCTTGTTCAATAAACCACTCATAAGAATCTCCATTAATTGAATAATTTGTTAATTGAACCTGAGTATTAAACATCATAACAGGATTAGGGCTATGGTTAAAATCGGCTACAGGTTTTGGATGTACTGTTAAATAGTTATAAAATGTAGTAGAGTCTATACATCCGAAAGGAGTAGTTACTATCATTTGAATATCGTATAAACCAGCCCACATTTGACCAGTAATTATGGTGTCTTGATTACCAAAAATTTGTCCGTCTGACAATTGCCAAAAAACTGACTCGGAAAGCGCGGGATTGGTTAAATTATACAATTCAAAAGAAGCAGGTTCACATTCATTATCTAAATCCACACCGATCTGAGGAACAGGTAATGGCGCTAAAATAACATCCGTTGTAAGCATCAATGGCGATGATTCACACTGATCCTCAATTGTAACTGTGTAAGTTGTGGTAACATTTGGATTAGCAATTATAGTGTGTGAGGCACCATTTCCTGATGAACCGTCACTCCAAGTAAAGGTAAAAGGAACGCCTATACCTCCCGATGCGGTTGCATTCAAAGTTGTGGGATAACCAGGACATATTGTGACATTTGGGGTAATTGTACCACTAATAGGTGGACGAATAGAAATATCGATTGATGCTGGTTGAGATAGACATCCATTCTCATTCTCTGCAACTACCGTGTACGTGGTATTTACTAATGGAGAAACAAGTTGGGTGGCTGACGTGTTAGAGGTTTGACTCCAGTTATAAACAAAAGAATTTCCCCCTGTAGCACTGGCAATTAGAGTTGCGGTACCATTTTCACAAATTAGCGTGTCATTACTTACAGTAATCAAAACAGGAACAGGATCAATTACAGTAACATTGCTACAAGTTTGACAACCTTGATTATTTCTGGAGCATACTGCATAAGTGCCTGCTGCAAAACCTACTGCGAATGAATCTACTTGCCAAGTTACACCATTATCAAAACTGTATTCATCGGCAAAAGGACTGTTTATGTATATTATTCCATCTGAGAGCCCTTGACATGAAGGACTATCAAAAGATGTTGTTTGTGAAATCTGAGCGACGAGAACACTAACTGTATCTCGGTAAATACCACAAATAGGGCTGGTCTCTCTCAACACAAACTGATACAATCCTGGCTGATTCACTGTAACCGTTGGCGTCAGTGAGTTAAAATTCGGTGCAAAGGTAACTGTAGGTGTTGGTGTAATTCCTGTTGTAATAAATTGCCAAGATGGCGTATTCGTCGGGGAACTTATTGTTCCATTTAAGAATATAGGTTGCCCCAGACAAACTGTATCATCAATACCAGCATTAGGTGTCGGGGGTGGGATTACGGTAATAGTAAATACGGCTGTGTCTAAAAACGCAGAAGCTTGAGCGGTTGCAGGTTGAAAGACTTGCACTTGGTAGGTCGTTGTTGCAGTCGGCGTAACCGAAACATTTGTTCCACCAGATGTGTTAGACACCCCATTTGTAACTAACCATGTAAATTGCGGAGCTGTTAGTCCGGGTGTCACAATAGTAACATTGGCTGATTGACCTTGACAAATGGTTTGGTCAATTGCAGAAACATTACAAGATACATTCGCAGTACCGAAAAAATTAAGGTTTACATTTTGGCTAGTTCCACTATAATTCGACAGGCACAACAAATAAGACTGTCCAGCTGTAACATTTAATGGATTTTGATAACTTGATGGAGAACCATTTGGAGGCAACTGTCCAGGAGGAGCCATTCCTGTATTTCCGTTGCAAGTTCCATTCCAGTTACAGGCCACTGGCGGTAGCGTATTACCATTAATTCCGGCACAGGCTTGTGCTAAAGACCCATTAGGCATTGGCCACATGATCCAATCGAAACAACCACCATTTGGACCGATAATTGACCAAGCTAAAGTCCCATTAGATAAAATATTTATTGTAATAAAAGTTGAACTTGTCTCTCCACTTAACAAGCAACCAGAATTAAAACCAGCAGGATTAGTGGATGGGTTAGAAATACTTCCGGAGGTAAAATCAATCACATTGGTTGCAGGATTATTAGGCGCAATTGGAAAAGATGGAGTCGTGCAACCAGGTATCGCCTCACTGCAATCATTAGGTTGAGCAATAGATTTATAGGAAAGAAAAAAGAAAAGTAAGGCTACTAGCGTTCTCATTTTTTTATTTTTCACAACCTTCAAATGGGAATGGCTTAATAGCATCGATACCATAACGACCGACCTGAATGCACCTCACTTTACTATCATATTCCATGAACCAAGAGGTAAATTGTTCTTCAGTCAATTGGTCAATATCTTTGGTTAAGATAAATGCACGTTGTGAATTATAATCAAGCCTAACAATTTTAATGTTAGGGTTGTTTCGCATTTCTGTTTCGAGCGTAGTGGCTTCATTTTGATCTTCAAGTTCGATCATACATTGTCCAAACAAAGTTACCTCAGACGTTGCCAATGTTTGTGATTTTAAAGAAAATCCAAAAACAAGAAATAAAAATGACAAAAGAATACTTTTCATAGAAGTTTATTTAAAAAATAGACGCATCAAAGGAGTTATGGTTGCTTGATGATCAGCAAATTTATATATTTCGATTATAAAATGCTAATTCACAAATTGGCTATTTTCCAATATACTTAAAATTTCTACCAGGATAAACTCCTGAGCTTCCCAATTCTTCCTCAATTCTTATTAACTGATTATATTTTGCCATTCGATCACTTCTTGATGCTGAACCAGTCTTAATTTGGCCTGTATTCAATGCTACAGCTAAATCTGCGATCGTACTATCTTCTGTTTCACCACTTCTGTGACTCATTACAGAACCATAATTATTTCTTGTTGCCATCTGCACGGCTTCTATCGTTTCGGTAAGTGTACCAATTTGATTGACTTTGACCAAAATAGCATTAGCTATTCCTTGATTTATTCCTCGTGATAGCCTATTTGAATTGGTTACGAAAAGATCATCTCCGACAAGTTGCACTTTATTACCTATTTTCTCTGTGAGCTGTTTCCATCCGTTCCAATCATCCTCAGCAAGCCCGTCTTCAATTGAAATAATTGGATATTTTGAGCACCATCCTGACCAGAATTCAACCATTTCTTCGGAGGTTCTTTTTTCATTAGTCGATTGAAACGTATAAATTCCGTTTTCTGCATTGTAAAATTCTGAAGAAGCCGCGTCAAGCGCAATATACATATCTTCTCCCGGTTTAAACCCTGCTTTTTCAATAGCTTCAATAACAACTTGAATCGCTTCATCATTAGAACCTAAATTAGGTGCAAAACCACCTTCATCTCCAACATTTGTAGACATTCCTCTTGATTTAAGAACACTTTTGAGATGGTGAAAAACTTCTGTTCCCCAACGTAATCCTTCAGAAAAAGTTGATGCACCGAATGGCATAACCATAAATTCTTGAATATCGATAAGGTTATCAGCATGAGAGCCTCCATTCAAAATATTCATCATTGGAACCGGAAGGGTAACGGCACCTACGCCACCCACATATCTATATAAGGAAAGTCCTGACTCTTGAGCAGCGGCCTTTGATACTGCCATTGAGACTCCTAAAATTGCATTCGCCCCTAAGTTAGATTTATTGGGAGAGGCATCCAATTTTATCATCACATTATCAATACTTTTCTGATCAAAAACATCCATACCATGTAATGCTTCATTTATCAACGTATTTACTGAATGTACTGCATTCAAAACACCTTTACCCAGATATTTAGAAGTATCATTATCTCTTAATTCGACGGCCTCATGAATTCCCGTTGAAGCACCTGAAGGTACAGCCGCCCTTCCCAGAATTCCATTAGAAGTAATCACATCAACCTCTACAGTAGGATTTCCTCTTGAGTCAAGAATTTGTCTTCCGATGATTTTAGCGATATAACTCATATTTTAAATTTTTTCATATTGTCTATAAACTGATCAAATAAATATCTGGAATCATGAGGGCCAGCTGATGCTTCTGGATGATATTGAACTGAGAAAACGGGTTTATCAATAATTTCAATTCCCGCAACAGTATTATCGTTCAAATGTTTGTGAGTAACAGCAATTGACTTGTTATTATGAATACTCTCCTCCGAGATGACGAATCCATGGTTTTGAGAGGTTATTTCACCTTTTCCGGTTTTTAAATTTAGAATAGGATGATTAATTCCTCTGTGACCGTTAAACATTTTTTCGGTACGTAAACCTTGGCTTAGTCCTAAAATTTGATGCCCGAGACAAATGCCGAATATGGGTTTCTCAGTTTCAACCAACTGTTGGACTAATCTGATAGAATTAGGCATTGCTGAAGGGTCTCCAGGTCCATTCGATAGCATTATACCATCAGGATTGAAATCCATTATTTCTTTGATGGTTACCCCAAGTGGAAAAATCTTGACATAACAATTTCTTTCCGTTAAACATCGAATAATATTCTTTTTAACGCCAAAATCCAATAAAGCTACTTTAAAATCAACGGAATTCGGGATAACTTCATATGCTTCATTGCAAGCTACTTTTGAAGAAAGTTCGAGTCCATCCATAGAAGGGATCTTGGTAACCATTTTTTTTAGCTCCTCGACGTCTAGAGTTTCAGATGAAATAACAGCATTCATCGCTCCTTTGTGACGAATATGTCTTACAAGCGCTCTAGTATCTATGTCAGCAATTCCCACTGTATGACTTTCAATCATGAGTTCTTCTAGAGAACCATTTGCCGAAGTTCTTGAAAATGTTTCGGAGAACTTTTTAGTAACTAGTCCTGCTATTTTGATTCCATTTGATTCTATTTCATCAGGATGAACCCCATAATTGCCAATGTGTGCTGTTGTCATTATTAGAATTTGACCATAATAAGAAGGATCAGTAAATACTTCTTGATAACCTGTCATTCCAGTATTAAAAGCAATTTCACCGCTAGTTGTGCCAATCTTTCCAATTGCCACTCCATGAAAAATAGTACCATCAGCCAATACCAATATTGCAGGATTTCTTTTTTCCATCGACTTTGATTTATGCAAATTTAAACTTTTCAATTCGAAAAAAGATGATAAATAAAAAAAGGGTAACAATTAATTGTTACCCTTGATTTAAGAAACTTAGAATTATTAATTATTCATTCTCTTTAGATTCTTCCGTAGTTGATTCATCTTCTTTTGAAGATTCTGTACTATCGGTATCTACGTTTTCTTCATTATTTTCTTCTTCAACAATCGATTCATTTGTCGCCTGATGCTGCTCTTCGACATCATTTGAAGAATTTTCCTCAACTACAACGGCATCCTCAACATTTTCCGTTGGTGAAACCGCTTCAGAGGTTGTTGCGCTAGTAGCATCTTTTTTGCCAGCACCTCTTCTTGATCTTCTTGTCGATTTTTTTGCTTTTTCATTAGTGTACAACTCATTAAAGTCAACAAGTTCAATCAGGCACATTTCAGCGTTATCTCCTAAGCGATAACCCGTTCTTATTATTCTCGTATAACCACCATCTCGCTCCGCAATTTTGGGAGCAACATCTCTGAATAACTCGGCAACTACCTCTTTATTTTGAAGGTAACTAAATACAGTTCTTCTCGAATGTGTTGAATCAGTTTTCGACTTCGTCAACAATGGCTCTACATAACCCCTTAGAGCCTTAGCTTTAGCAATGGTCGTAGTAATTCTTTTGTGTTGAATTAACGAACAAGCCATATTAGACATCATCGCTTTTCTATGCGCTGACTTTCTGCCTAAATTATTTACTTTATTACCGTGTCTCATCTCAAAATTTTATTCGATTTTTAATCTTTATCCAATTTATATTTGGATACATTCATACCGAAAGTTAGACCTTTATTATCTACTAAGTCTTCTAATTCCGTTAATGATTTTTTTCCAAAGTTTCTAAACTTCAACAAATCATTTTTATTGTAAGAAACTAAATCACCCAATGTTTCTACGTCAGCTGCTTTCAAGCAATTTAATGCGCGAACAGACAAATCCATATCAACTAATTTTGTCTTTAACAATTGACGCATGTGAAGTGAGGTTTCGTCGAATTCTTCAGTTTCAGCTTTAACTTCACTATCCAAAGTAATTCTTTCATCAGAAAATAACATAAAATGATGAATAAGGATTTTAGCTGCTTCTTTTAGAGCATCCTTCGGATGAATTGACCCATCACTTGTGATATCGAAAACTAACTTTTCATAGTCAGTCTTTTGTTCAACGCGGAAATTTTCAACTGCATATTTTACATTTTTAATTGGTGTAAAAATGGAATCTATAAAAATTGTTCCGAATGGAGCGCCATTGCTTTTGTTTTCCTCAGCAGGTACGTAGCCTCTACCTTTAACAATACTCAATTCTATTTCAAGTTTCACCGAAGGTTCCATGTTGCAAATTACCAAATCAGAATTTAACACCTGAAAAGCAGAAGTATATTTACCTATATCGCCTGCGGTTAATTTATCTTGACCTGATATTGAAACAATTACAGTTTCATTATCTGTTCCTTCAATTTGTTGTTTAAAACGTACTTGTTTTAAATTCAATATAATTTCAGTAACATCTTCAACAACACCTTTGATGGTTGTAAATTCGTGATCAACTCCTTCGATTCTTACGGATGCAATTGCAAAACCTTCCAAAGAAGAAAGCAAAATACGACGTAATGAGTTTCCTACCGTTATACCATATCCGGGCTCTAAAGGACGAAATTCAAACTGTCCATGATGCTCATCGGATTGAATCATAATTACCTTGTCAGGCTTTTGAAAATCTAGAATAGCCATATAATTGCTTTAATTATTATTTAGAATATAATTCGACGATTAGTTGTTCCTTGATGTTTTCTGGTATCATTTCACGAGAAGGGACACTCAACATCTTTCCAGTCATAGCTGAATTGTTCCAATCTAACCAGTCATATTTTTTGCTGTTTCCCGAAAGAGATGAGGTTATAACTTCAAGAGACTTCGATTTCTCTCTAACCCCAACAACATCGCCAATTTTAAGCGTGTAAGAAGGGATATTAACTAATTCTCCATTAACAGTGATGTGACGATGAGAAACCAATTGTCGAGCCGACCTTCTTGAAGGTGCGATACCTAGTCTATAAACTGTATTGTCTAAACGAGCTTCACAAAGCTGCAAGAGATTTTCACCAGTAATTCCTTTCATTCTAGATGCTCTTTCGAACAAATTAGAGAATTGTCGCTCAAGTATACCATAGGTATATTTCGCTTTTTGTTTTTCACCAAGCTGGATTGCGTATTCAGATTGCTTACCACCTCTTCTTTTTGCCGGACCATGTTGTCCAGGACCGTAACTTCTCCTATCAAGTGCTTTATCTGGTCCGAAAATCGGATCTCTGAAGCGCCTTGCTATTTTTGATTTAGGACCTCTATATCTTGCCATTTCTATTTATTTAAATTTGAGCTGTTATGAATTAAGGCTTTCCTTCGATAACACTTTTGCTCTTTGTTACAATATTGATTAAACTCGTCGTCTTTTAGGTGGACGACAACCGTTGTGTGGTAAAGGGGTAACATCAATAATTTCGGTTACCTCAATACCGGCATTGTGAATTGCTCTAATTGCAGATTCTCTTCCTGCACCAGGACCTTTTACAAATACCTTAACTCTACGTAATCCGAAGTCATGAGCTTCCTTTGATGCATCTTCTGCGGATACTTGTGCAGCATAAGGAGTGTTCTTTTTAGAACCTTTAAAGCCCATTTTACCTGCCGATGACCAAGAAATAACTTGACCGGCATTATTAGTCAAAGAGATAATTACGTTGTTGAAGGTAGCTTGAATATGCGCTTCACCTGCCGCTTCTACTTTGACATTCTTCTTCTTTTTTTGATTAGACTTTGCCATTTTACTATTTATTATTTAGTAGCTTTCTTTTTATTAGCAACTGTTTTTCTTCTTCCTTTTCTTGTTCGGGAGTTATTTTTAGTCCTTTGACCTCTCAGAGGTAATCCTGCACGATGTCTAATTCCTCTTTGGCATCCGATATCCATCAACCTTTTGATATTTAACTGAATTTCGGAGCGAAGCTGTCCTTCAGTTTTAATTTCATTGATTGCATTTCGAATTGCCGAAAGCTGATCATCGTTCCAATCTTGAACTTTTATATTTTCATCAATACCATTATCCTTCAAAATCTTTTTTGAAGTACTTTTTCCGATTCCGAAGATGTAAGTCAATCCAATTACACCTCTTTTATTTTTCGGTAAATCTATTCCTGCAATACGTGCCATAGTCTATTTTATATTACCCTTGTCTTTGTTTAAGTTTTGGATTTTTTTTATTAATCACATAAACCTTCCCTTTTCTTTTTACGATTTTACAATCTGCCGTTCTTTTTTTTACTGATGCTCTTACTTTCATCTTATTATTTTTTATAGTAATAATTTTATTTGTATCTGAAAGATATTCTTCCTTTAGTCAAATCATATGGAGACATTTCCACTTTAACTTTATCACCCGGAAGAATTTTAATGTAAAACATTCTCATTTTTCCAGAAATATGCGCAGTTATAACATGACCATTTTCCAATTCTACTCTAAACATAGCGTTAGAAAGTGCTTCAATTATTACTCCGTCTTGCTCTATTGAAGATTGTTTTGCCATTTAGTTAGTATCCTGATAATTCATTAGCTGTCCTTCTACCCTTTATTTTTGTTCCTTCCATTAAGCCATCCATATGACGGTTTAAAAGATAAGATTCAATTTGTTGCAATGTGTCTAGTACCACACCAACCATAATAAGTATCGAGGTTCCTCCAAAGAACATTGCAAATTGAGAGTTTACACCTGCCAAATTAGCTAGGGATGGTAAAATTGCAATTATTGCCAAAAATAGCGAACCTGGAAATGTTATTCGGGAAACCAATACATCAATATATTCTGCTGTATCTTCTCCTGGACGAATACCTGGGATAAAACCGCCACTTCTTTTCAGGTCATCAGCGATCTTTCTAGGATTTATCATGATAGCAGTGTAAAAATAGGTAAAAACTATAATTAACAATGCCAGCAATAAGTTGTACGTAACTCCGTATGGATTACCTAACGATTGCTGAATAAATCCTCCTCCTTGCTCGTCCCCAGCAAATAACATCACTGGAATCGTCATGATGGCCTGAGCAAAAATAATAGGCATAACACCACTAGCATTAACCTTTATAGGTAAATAATTTCTTGCTCCTTGGTCAGCTACAGCTCTTGAACCTACAACCCTTTTCGCTGTATTTAATGGGATTTTCCTCACACCCTGAACAATAAGAATCGTACCAACAACAACAAGCATGAAACATACAAATTCGAGTACAATAGTTATTGGACCATTGGTTATTTCTGCAAGAAAAGCACTTGGGAAACGAGATAGAATTCCCACAGTTATTAATAAAGAAATACCATTACCAATTCCTCTGTCCGTAATCCTTTCTCCCAGCCATACTGCAAACATTGTTCCCGCTACCAAAACCATTATAGTTTGCGTCCACCAAAGAGTTGGTGAAATTGCTAACTCTTCAAAGTTCGGCATTGCATCCTTGTTTTGAACGTACAAAGTCAAATAGGTAGGTGCTTGAAGCGCACAAATAATAATCGTAAGGATTCTAGTATAGTTATTGATTCTTTTCCTTCCTGACTCCCCTTCATTCTGCATTTTCTGAACCGCTGGAACGGCCATTCCCAGTAATTGCATTATAATTGAGGCGCTAATGTATGGCATAATACCGAGAGCCATTATGGATGCGTTTTCAAAACCTCCCCCAGAAAAAAGTGACAACAATGTCTCGAGTGTACCATCATTTGAAGACTGAGTATTTTTTATCATGGCATCATAATTAATACCAGGCAAGAAAATACTAGAGCCAATTCGGTAAACTAAAATTAAACCTAGGGTAAAAAGAATTCTCTTTCGAAGTTCTTCAACTTTCCAAATGTTCTTTATATTTTCTATAAACTTTTTCATTTCAAAAACATTGAAAAGATTAATTAGATTTCAGAGCAATTACCTCCTTGACCTTCTATGGCGGTTTTAGCAGAGGAGGAGAACTTATGGGCAGAAACATTTATCTTAGCTTTCAATTCACCTCTTCCCAAAATTTTAACCAATTCATTTCTTGATACTAGACCATTTTCCCGTAATACTTCAGGATTGATTTCAGTAACATTTTTACGTTCAATTAGTGATTGAATAATATCCAAATTGATTGCTTTATATTCAACGCGATTAATATTCTTGAATCCAAACTTAGGTACACGTCTTTGCAATGGCATTTGACCACCTTCGAAACCGATTTTTGTTTTATAACCAGATCTCGATTTTGCTCCTTTGTGACCGCGTGTTGAGGTGCCTCCATGACCAGAACCTTGCCCTCGAGCGATTCTCTTTTCACTTTTAACAGCGCCTTTTGCAGGAGTTAAATTATGTAAGTTCATTTTAATTAGTTTTAATACTTTTTATTCAACAACCTCAACTAAGTGTTGTACTTTCTTAACCATACCAAGGATCTGTGGAGTTGCTTCATGTTCTATTACCTGATTCAACTTTCTAAATCCCAACGCTTTTATCGTAGCTTTCTGTACTGCCGGACGTTTAATAGCGCTTTTAACTTGCTTTATCTTAATTGTAGCCATATTATTAGTCTATTAACCGTTAAACACTTTATCAATTGAAATACCACGCTGCTTTGCCACTGAAACTGCATCACGCATGTGCGCTAGAGCATCAATAGTTGCTTTCACCACGTTGTGGGGATTAGAAGATCCTTGGGATTTTGCAAGAACGTTGTGAACACCTACACTTTCCAATACCGCACGCATCGCACCACCAGCAATTACACCAGTACCATTCGTTGCCGGTTTGAGGAAAACCTCTGCACCACCGAATTTACCTTTTTGGGGGTGAGGAACCGTTCCTTTCAAAATAGGCACTCGAATCAAGTTCTTTTTAGCATCATCGATACCTTTCGTGATTGCCTCAGTAACCTCTTTAGCTTTACCTAAACCATGTCCAACTATTCCATTTTCATCACCTACAACAACAATCGCAGAGAAACTAAAAGTTCTACCACCTTTAGTGACTTTGGTCACACGGTTAACTGCAACGAGTTTATCTTTCAACTCTATATCTGCAGATTTTACTCTATTTAACATTTGTGTTCCCATTTCTTAAAATTTAAGTCCGCCTTCTCTAGCTGAGTTAGCAAGTGATTTAACTCTTCCATGATATAAATAGCCATTACGATCAAAAACTACTGTTTCAATACCTGCTTTAACTGCTTTTTCAGCAACTTCTTTACCAACGATCGCAGCTTGTTCAGATTTATTTTTTTTATCTGCAGCTTTATTTTTAAAGCTTGATGCAGCTGCTACCGTAACCCCATTTATATCATCTATCAACTGTGCATAAATTTGCTTGTTGCTTCTAAAAACGGATAAACGAGGAATCTTGGCAGTACCAGAAATTTTTTTTCTGATTCTCCTTTTTATTTTTGCTCTTCTTTTTAATTTACTAAATGCCATAACTTTAACTATTATTTTTTACCTGCAGATTTACCAGCTTTTCTTCTAATTACTTCACCAACAAATCGAATACCTTTTCCTTTATAAGGTTCAGGTTTTCTTAGGGATCGAATTTTGGCAGCGACTTGACCCAAAAGTTGTTTATCGTAAGACTCTAATACTACTACAGGAGCCTTTCCTTTTTGGGTATCTGCAGACACCTTAATTTCAGAAGGAAGTTCTAAAACGATAGCGTGAGAATACCCTAGTGCAAGTTCCAGTTGTTGTCCTGTTGCTGTTGCACGGTATCCTACACCGATAATTTCTAATTCCTTCTTGTACCCTTCCGAAACTCCTGTCACCATATTGTAAACCAAAGCACGATACAAACCGTGTTTAGCTCTATGAGAAGGTGCATCTGATTCGCGGCTGAAAGTTATTGTATTGTCCTCAATACTTAATGTCACACAACCATCTAAATCTTGTGTGAGCTCACCTTTAGGACCCTTTACAGTAATTGTATTACCGTTTAACTTTACATCTACTCCACTCGGGATGTTAACTGGGGATTTACCTATCCTTGACATTTTCTTTCTTATTGAATTAATATACGTAACAAAGGACCTCTCCTCCGACGTTTTGTTTTCTTGCTTCTTTATCAGTTATAACTCCTTTCGAAGTTGAAACGATTGCTATTCCTAATCCATTTAATACTCTTGGCATATCGCCTGAACCGCTATATTTTCTCAAACCTGGTCTAGAGGCTCTTTGTAATTTAGTGATTGCAGGAACTTTAGTTGATGGATTATATTTCAAAGCAATTTTTATAATGCCTTGTTTATTGTCCTCTTCAAATTTATAATTTGTAATATACCCTTGATCAAATAAGATTTGAGTCATTGCTCGTTTTACATTCGAACCTGGAATTTCAACCATTTTTAACCCTGCCGCGCTAGCGTTTCTAATGCGGGTTAAAAAGTCTGCTATTGGATCTGTATTCATAATTTCCTTTTGTGCTATAATTACCAACTTGCTTTTCTTACCCCTGGGATTTTACCAGCCAGAGCCATTTCACGGAACGTTACTCTCGACAGACCAAATTGGCGCATGTATCCCCTAGGTCTTCCTGTTAATCCACATCGGTTGTGAACACGTATTTTGGACGAGTTAGCGGGGATTTTCTGAATTGACATCATTGCATCCCATTTCGCTGCTTGAACCTCATCAGACGCATCTGTTGATTTCAAAATCTTGGTTAGTTCCTCGCGTTTTCTAGCATATCGAGCTACCATTCTTTCTCTTTTGCGCTCACGCGCTTTCATTGATTCTTTTGCCATTATTTCTTATTTTTTAATGAAAGGGAATCCAAATGCATCTAATAAAGCTTTTGCTTCTTCATCATTTTGAGCCGAGGTCACGAATGTAATATCCATACCTAGAATACGATTTACCTTATCGATATCTATTTCCGGGAAAATAATGTGTTCTTTAATTCCAAGGTTAAAATTTCCTCTTCCGTCAAATCCTTTAGGATTAATACCGCGGAAATCTCGCGTCCGTGGCAACGAAACTGCTAAAAGACGATCTAAGAAATCATACATACGATCACCTCTCAATGTCACTTTCGTGCCAATCGGCATTCCTTTTCTCAACTTGAAATTAGAGATATCTTTTTTCGACATGGTGGTCACTGCTTTTTGACCAGCAATTCTTGAAAGATCTGCAACTGCGCTCTCAATCAACTTTTTATCAGCCACTGCATCGCCCATACCTTGGCTTAATACAATTTTCTGAAGTTTAGGTACTCTCATAACAGTCTTGTACCCAAACTTTTCGGTTAAAGCAGGAATAATCTCTGCATTATACCTTTCCTTAAGTCTTGGTGAATAGCTCATTACTTAATCTCCTCTCCTGATTTTTTTGAATAACGTACTAATTTTCCTTTAGCGTTCAATTTTCTTCCTATTCTTGATGGTTGTCCATTAACAACAACCATTAAATTGGAAACATGAATTCCAGCTTCTTTTTCAATTATTCCTCCTTGAGGATCTGAAGCACTAGGTTTAGCATGTTTTTTAACGATGTTTACACCGCCAACAATTGCACGCATTTTTTTTCTATCGATGGACAAAATATTTCCTTCTTGTCCCTTAGATTCACCGCTAATAACCTTCACGGTATCACCTACTTTAATGTGTAATTTCTGTTGCATAATCACCAATTTTTAGAGTACTTCAGGTGCTAGGGAAACAACCTTCATATAGTTGTTCTCACGCAATTCACGAGCAACTGGTCCAAAAATACGCGTTCCTCTCATTTCGCCTGCCTGATTTAAAATCACACATGCGTTGTCATCGAAACGAATATACGATCCATCAGCACGTCGTACTTCCTTTTTTGTTCTTACAACTACAGCCTTAGCTACCGATCCTTTTTTAACGGCACCAGAGGGCATTGCACTCTTCACAGCAACAACTATTTTGTCTCCAACAGAAGCATATCTGCGTTTAGTTCCGCCTAATACACGAATGACTAATACCTCTTTTGCTCCTGAATTATCTGCTACTGCGAGTCTTGATTCTGTTTGTATCATTACTAAAAATTATTTAGCTCTTTCAATAATCTCAACTAATCTCCAGTTCTTTGATTTACTCAAAGGACGTGTTTCCATGATTTTAACTGTATCACCAATGTTACAGTCATCATTTTCATCATGGGCAACAAATTTCGTAGTTTTCTTTACGAATTTCCCATATTTTGGATGCTTCACCTTTCTTTCTACAGAAACCACTATGGATTTTTGCATTTTATCGCTGGTTACAATTCCAATTTTTTCTTTTCTTAAATTACGCTTTTCCATTTCAAGCTAATTTCAAATTTAACAAGCAACTAAGCCTGTGATTCACGTTTTGTCAATTCAGTATTCAATCTTGCAATTGTTTTTCTGACATGGCGAATTTGAATAGGATTCTCCATTGGTGCAACTTTATGTGAAAGTTTCATTTTCACCAATTGTTCAGAAAAATCGGAGATTCTCTTTCTCACGTCTTCAACTGAAAGTTTTGTGATTTCTTGCTGCTTCATATTAATTACTATTTCTCTGGTATAACATAGTCGTTGCGGACAACAAACTTACATTTCACCGGTAACTTTTGAGCTGCTAATCGCATAGCTTCCTTAGCTATTTCATAAGGAACACCATCTGCTTCAAACATAATGCGACCTGGCTTCACCACCGCTACCCAGTGACTTGGAGCACCTTTACCTTTACCCATACGTACTTCAGCTGGTTTAGAGGTAACCGGCTTATCAGGGAAAATTCGGATCCACACCTTACCTTCACGCTTCATGTATCTTGTAACGGCGATACGAGAAGCTTCAATTTGGCGTGATGTAATCCATCCAGGCTCCAATGTTTTTAGTCCAAATGAACCAAAAGCAATTGTACTACCTCTATGGGCCATACCTCTGTTTCGGCTTTTTTGAACTCTTCTAAATTTGGTTCTTTTTGGCTGTAACATCTTCTAAAATTTTACTATCCTTTTATTTTTTCTTTCTCTTTGCACCCATTGGTTTTCTTGGCGCACCTGCACTTGGTCCTACCTTTGCAGCTGTAGCTGCCATTCCAACATTAGGGGAAAGATCGCGTTTTCCGTAAACTTCACCTTTGCATATCCATACTTTGATACCCAAACGACCATACGTAGTATGAGCCTCGGAAACTGCATAATCGATGTCAGCTCTGAACGTATGTAACGGAGTACGTCCATCTTTGTACATCTCTGTTCGCGCCATTTCTGCTCCATTTAAACGTCCGGATATCTTTACTTTGATTCCTTCTGCTCCCATGCGCATTGTGCTCGCGATAGCCATTTTAATTGCTCGACGGAAAGAAATACGCGCCTCTAACTGTCTTGCAATACCATCTGCAACAAGTCGAGCATCCAATTCTGGACGTTTAACCTCGAAAATATTGATTTGGATTTCTTTTTTCGTAATTTTCTTAAGTTCTTCCTTCAACTTGTCAACTTCTTGACCTCCTTTACCGATAATAACTCCCGGACGAGCTGTGTTGATAGTAACAGTAACAAGCTTCAAAGTACGCTCGATTATAATTTTAGAGATACTTGCTCTAGACAATCTTGCATTCAAATATTTGCGAATTTGATCATCCTCTACAATTTTATCTTTATAATTATCACCTCCGTACCAGTTAGACTCCCATCCATGAATGAAACCAAGTCTATTTCCAATTGGATTTGTTTTTTGTCCCATTATCTTTTCTTATTTAGCACCATCAACTACAATGGTAACGTGATTTGATCTTTTTCTTATTCTATGCGCTCTTCCCTGAGGTGCAGCCTGAATTCTTTTCAACATTGTACCTCCACCAACTTCAATTGATTTCACTACTAAAGTCTCTTCTTCAATGCTTTTACCTTCATTTTTCTGCTCCCAATTTGCAATTGCTGATCGCAATAACTTTTCAAGTGGTCGAGAAGCGAATTTTGCATTGTGTTGCAATATATTGAGAGCTTTATTTACTTCTACTCCCCTTACAAGGTCTGCAACTAACCTCATCTTTCTTGGAGCAATTGGAGAATCATTCAACTTTGCAAACGCCGTTAAACTTTTAGTCTCCTTAATTTTCTCAGCTCTTAATCTTTTTCTAGCGCCCATGACTTTGCTACTATTAATTATCTTTTCTTATCTTTTTTATTACCTCCATGGCCACGGAAATTTCTCGTTGGGGAGAACTCACCCAACTTGTGACCAACCATATTTTCAGTTACAAAAACAGGAATAAACTTATTTCCATTATGTACTGCGAAAGTTAAACCAACGAAATCAGGTGTTATGGTAGATGCACGCGACCATGTTTTAATAACAGCTTTACTGTTAGAAGCTTGTGCGTCATCAACTCGTTTCATTAACTTGTAATGTACAAAAGGTGGTTTTTTTAACGAACGACTCATAATCTACTTATTTTTTTCTTCTTTCGATGATATACTTATCTGAATATTTCTTTTTTGACCTGGTTTTGAATCCTTTCGCAGGCATACCGTTACGCGATCTTGGATGGCCTCCGGCATTTCTACCTTCTCCACCACCCATTGGGTGATCTACAGGATTCATTACTACACCACGAACGCGAGGTCTTCTGCCTAACCATCTAGATCGTCCAGCTTTTCCTGAAACAACTAAGTTATGTTCAGCATTAGAAACAGACCCTATTGTTGCCATACATGTTGTAAGGATAAGTCTTGTTTCACCAGAAGGCATTTTGATAATTGCAAATTTACCATCTCTTGCATTCAACTGAGCATAAGTTCCAGCACCTCTTGCTATAGCACCTCCTTTACCTGGTTTTAACTCAATGTTATGAATAACTGTACCAAGAGGAACATCGCTTAAAAAGAGTGCATTTCCAACATTTGGAGCAACATTTCTACCTGCCACAACAACGTCACCGGTTTTCAAACCATTTGGTGCAATAATGTACCTTTTCTCCCCATCTGCATAAAACAGTAAAGCTATGTGTGCTGTTCGGTTGGGATCATACTCTATGGATTTAACGGTAGCTGGCACATCATGTTTATCCCTTTTAAAATCTATAACACGATACTTTTGTTTATGCCCACCACCAATATAGCGCATGGTCATTCTACCGTCATTATTACGACCACCAGATTTTTTCTTACTGGCAACAAGACTTTTCTCTGGAATGCTTGCTGTAATTTCAGAATAATCACTGTTGATCTTGTGTCTTTGCCCTGGAGTAATAGGCTTAAATTTTTTAAGACTCATTTGTCAACTGCTTAAAAATTATTAAATAAATCAATCGTTTCTCCTGTTGCAACTGAAACAACGGCTTTTTTCCATTGCTTACTTGGTTGCTCAACGACACCTTTGTTAGTATACTTAACAGAGGATTTTCCACCGCCATAATTCAATGTTCGAACATCAGTTACACTAACTCCATACATTTTCTCGACGGCATTTTTTATCTGTATTTTATTTGCAGATCTATCTACAACAAAAGTGAATCTGTTCATTTTTTCACTAATACCTGTAGCTTTTTCTGTAATAATCGGCTTTTTGATAATTGTTTTCATCATCAATTAATTTAAAATCTTTTCGATAACTTCAATTGAGCTTTCTGCTAATACAACTTTTTTCGCATTCAAAACATCATAAGTATTAACAGAATCTGCTGTTACGACTTTAACCCTTGCAAGGTTTCGAGATGACAAATAAACGTTATCATTTTGTTCACCAATAATAAACAATACTTTTTCGTTATTAAGATTAAGGGCAGTTAGCAGCGCTTGGAAATCTTTTGTTTTAGCAGAGCTAAAATTCAAATCTTCCATTACCATAATCGCCTCATCTTTAAGTTTATAAGAGAATGCAGATTTTCTCGCAAGTCTTTTTAGTTTAACATTTAATTTGAAACTATAATTCCTTGGTCTTGGACCGAAAATTCGTCCTCCCCCAACTCTTGTACCGGATTTAATGTTACCCGCACGAGCACCACCAGTACCTTTTTGTTTCTTAATCTTCTTAGATGAACCAGCAATTTCTGCTCTTTCTTTTGATTTGTGAGTGCCTTGGCGCTTGTTTGCCAAGTGCTGTTTTACATCCAAATAAATTGCATGATTATTTGGCTCTACTCCAAAAACTGAATCTGAAAGCGTTACCTTTTTAGAAGTAGCTTTACCTTTCGCGTCAAATACTTTTACTTCCATTACTTCACAATTGTTAGGGTTCCACCTTTAGGCCCAGGAACAGATCCTTTAACCACTATTAAATTTTTGTCCGAAAGAACTTTAAGGATTTCCAAGTTTTCCATCACGACGCGCTTATTGCCCATTTGTCCGGCCATTCGCATTCCTTTGAATACGCGAGCAGGATAAGAACAAGCACCAATTGAACCTGGAGCTCTTAAACGATTGTGCTGACCATGTGTTGATTGTCCAACTCCACCAAATCCATGGCGACGAACCACACCTTGAAAACCTTTTCCTTTCGAGGTTCCGCTTATATTAACGTACTCTCCTTCCTCAAAGATGTTTACATCAATTGAATCTCCGAGATTCACGTTATCAAAACCTTTAAACTCGACCAACTTTGCTTTTGCAGAGGTGTTGGCTTTTTTAAAGTGGCCTTTCAGCGCATTGGGAGTATTTTTATCTTTTCGATTTCCAAACCCCAGCTGAACAGCCTCGTAACCATCTCTGTCTTGTGTTTTGACTTGCGTCACTACACAAGGACCAGCTTCTATAACTGTGCATGGCAATGATTTACCCTCGGCACTGTAGATGCTAGTCATTCCGACTTTTCTACCAATAATTCCTGGCATACTTTAACTATTTACTGATTAAACTTTAATTTCTACATCTACCCCACTAGGTAATTCCAATCGCATTAGCGCATCAACTGTTTTGGATGAAGAGCTATAAATATCAAGCAATCTTTTGTATGAACATAATTCAAATTGCTCTCTCGCTTTTTTGTTAACGTGGGGAGATTTCAAAACCGTATATATTCTTTTGTGCGTAGGTAAAGGAATTGGTCCACTTACCACTGCACCTGTAGCCTTAACTGTTTTTACTATTTTTTCAGCTGATTTATCAACTAAATTATGATCGTAAGACTTTAATTTTATTCTAATTTTCTGGCTCATTTCTCAAAAATATTATGCTGTTACTTTACCACTGGCTTTTGCAATTACATCATCAGCTATGTTCCTAGGTGCCTCCGAATAATGAGAGAACTCCATTGATGAACTAGCACGACCTGAAGAAAGTGTACGTAATTGAGTTACATATCCGAACATTTCAGATAAAGGAACATCTGCTTTTACAACCTTTGATCCTGCACGATCGTCCATTCCTCTAATTACACCTCGTCTCCTGTTAAGATCCCCTACAATGTCACCCATATTTTCTTCTGGTGTAACAACTTCAATTTTCATTATCGGCTCAAGTAATATTGGGCGACAATTCTTTAAAGCTGATCTGTAAGCCATTTTAGCGCACAATTCAAATGATAAAGAATCGGAATCCACTGCATGGAAAGAACCATCAACAAGTTCAACCTTCATTGCATCAACAGGGAATCCTGCCATTACACCATTCTTCATTGATTCTTTAAATCCTTTCTCTACAGATGGAATAAATTCACGCGGAATATTACCACCTTTAATGCTATTAATGAACTCAAGTCCCGTTTTTTCTGCATTATCCTGAGGAGAAATTTTCACCACTATGTCGGCAAATTTACCACGACCTCCAGACTGCTTTTTGTAAACTTCTCTGTGGTCAACCGTTGAAGTAATATTTTCTCTATACGACACCTGAGGTGCTCCTTGGTTTACTTCAACCTTAAATTCTCTTTTCAAACGATCAACAATAATTTCCAAGTGAAGCTCACCCATTCCTGAGATGATTGTTTGACCCGTTTCTTCATCTGTATTTACTCGGAAAGTAGGATCTTCCTCGGCCAATTTCGACAAACCTACACCCAATTTATCCTGATCTGCTTGAGTTTTAGGTTCAATGGCAATTCCAATAACTGGTTCAGGGAATTTCATAGACTCAAGAACAATTGGAGCATTCTCTGCACAAAGCGTGTCACCAGTACGTATATCTTTGAATCCAACCAAAGCACCAATATCTCCAGCACCTAATTCATCAATTTGATTTTGCTTATTAGCATGCATTTGAAAGATTCTGGAAATACGCTCTTTCTGGTTTGTTCTTGTATTTAAAACATATGAACCTGCAGGTAACTTTCCTGAATATGCACGGGTAAAACAAAGTCTTCCAACAAATGGGTCAGTTGCAATTTTGAATGCTAAACCTGCAAATGGCTCGTCATATGATGGTTTTCTTGAAACTTCCTCATCAGTTTTAGGATTAATACCTGTTATAGCTTCAATATCCATCGGTGAAGGAAGTATTTCCATTACCATGTCCAACATGGCCTGCACCCCTTTATTCTTGAAAGATGAACCGCACATCATAGGAACCACTTTACCTGAAATAGTAGCTTCACGAAGGGCATTCAATATTTCTCTTTCAGTTAACGAATTTTCATCTTCAAAAAACTTCTCCATCAAAGACTCATCAAATTCTGCTACAGCTTCTAATAGTTCACTTCTCAACTGTCTAGCCTCATCAATAATATCAGCAGGAATTTCTACTTCTTGAAAAGTCATACCTTGATCAGCATCATTCCATACAATTCCTCTCCAGTTAATTAAATCAACTACACCTTTGAAGTGGTCTTCTTCACCTATATTTATCTGAAGTGGCAACGCGTGGCTTCCCAACATTTCTTTAACCTGCTTGCAAACCGCCAAGAAGTCAGCTCCTTGTCTATCCATTTTGTTCACAAAACCAATTCGCGGAACATTGTAATTATTCGCTAATCTCCAGTTAGTTTCGGATTGCGGCTCCACTCCATCAACAGCTGAAAAAAGAAATACTAGTCCATCAAGAACGCGTAACGAACGATTCACTTCAACAGTAAAGTCAACGTGTCCTGGTGTATCAATAATATTTATATGGTATTTATTTCCACGATAATTCCAATTAACCGTAGTTGCTGCAGAGGTAATAGTAATCCCTCTTTCTTGCTCTTGCTCCATCCAGTCCATGGTTGCACCACCCTCGTGAACCTCTCCTATTTTGTGGTTGACACCGGCATAATAAAGGATACGTTCTGTGGTCGTAGTTTTTCCTGCATCAATGTGAGCAGCTATACCTATGTTACGAGTAAATTTAAGATCTCTTGCCATTGTTATTAAAATCTAAAATGTGAGAAAGCTTTGTTAGCCTCAGCCATTCTTAGTGTATCTTCTTTTTTCTTGTACGCTGCACCTTCTTCTTTTGAAGCTGCTATTATTTCAGAAGCTAATTTGGCTGACATAGTCTTTTCATTGCGTTTTCTTGCGTAACCAATGAGCCACTTCATTGCAAGCGATGATTTTCTTTCATCTCGAACTGGAGTAGGAATTTGGAATGTTGCACCTCCTACTCTCCGGCTTCTTACTTCAACACTTGGAGTCACATTTTCCAATGCTTTTCTCCAAACGTCCAAACCAGTTTGATCTTCTATTTTTTTGTCTACGATTTCTAGGGCATCGTAAAATATTTTGAAAGCTAAATTCTTTTTTCCGTCATACATTAAGTTGTTCACGAATTTCGTAACAACAACATCGTTGAACTTCGGATCTGGTAGAATCGCAATTTTTTTGGCTTTTCTTCTTCTCATGTCTTCAATGCTTTAAATTATTTCTTCTTAGGTCGTTTTGTACCGTATTTAGATCGACGCTGAGTTCTTCCTTCAACACCGGCTGTATCTTCAGCACCACGAACAATATGGTAACGAACACCAGGCAAATCTTTAACTCTTCCACCTCTTACGAGCACCAGAGAGTGTTCTTGCAAGTTGTGACCTTCTCCACCAATATAAGCATTGACTTCTTTTCCGTTTGTTAATCTAACCCTAGCTACTTTTCGCATAGCTGAGTTTGGTTTCTTGGGTGTTGTAGTGTAAACCCTTACACACACACCCTTACGCTGTGGACATGAATCAAGTGCAGCAGACTTACTCTTCTTTACTACCGCTGTTCTTCCTTTGCGAACTAATTGTTGGATAGTTGGCATAAAATACTCTTAATTTATATTAATTTAATTCCCAAAACACACTTTGAGGGGTGCAAAGATACTAGATTAATCTTAGAAAACAAGTGAGAAATAAAAAAATATTGATTTTTTCACAATATGGTGTTCACATCTCAAATGAAAAAATGCGACTTTAAGCTACAATGCCCGAAAATATTGACTTTTGAGGAATAGCGGGAAACCTAAAAATTAAAAATAAAGAAAATTGAATAAAATGAAAACAGCTGCCTGATACTCGTTGAGAATAAAACTTTCTTATGGGGAAATAAAAATGAGAACTACACTATTAAAATAATGCGGTTTAAAAACTTCTGTTGCTCTTTTATCTGTACAAAGTACTTTTAACAGCTTTAACCAAACGATCGACATTCGGCAGAGCCTCATCTATTAAAGTTGGTGAAAAAGCGAAAGGAGTATCAGTTTGTGTAACTCGCATAACCGGGGCGTCCAAATAATCAAAAGCATACCTTTGAAGATGATAGGAGATTTCAGATGAAATGGAGGCTAACGGCCAAGATTCTTCCAAAACCACACATCTATTCGTTTTCTTTACGGATTCGACCACACAGAAGTAATCGATTGGTCTAATTGTTCTCAAATCAATAATTTCAACAAAAATACCTTCCTTTTCTAAAACCTCAGCAGCTTCAATGGCAACCTTGATTATCTTTCCAAATGAAACAATTGTTACATCCTTACCTTTTCTTTTAACATCTGCAACACCGATTGGAATAATATATTCACCTTCAGGGATTTCTCCTTTGTCACCATACATTTTTTCAGACTCTAAAAAGACAACTGGATCATTATCTCTTATCGCTGCTTTCAATAATCCTTTGGCATCATATGGTGTTGAAGGAGTTATCACTTTTAAACCAGGCACATGTGCATAGAATGCCTCAAAAGATTGAGAGTGTGTTGCGGCTAATTGACCAGCTGTACCATTTCCACCACGAAAAACAATTGGACACGAGTATTGTCCTCCGGACATTTGGAGCATTTTAGCTGCGCTATTAATGATCTGATCAGCTGCCAAGATGGCAAAATTCCATGTCATAAACTCCACTATAGGTCTTAATCCATTCATTGAAGCGCCTACGGCAATTCCAGCAAAACCCAATTCAGCAATCGGAGTATCTATAACCCTTTTAGGGCCAAATTCATCAAGCATTCCCTGAGAAACTTTATATGCTCCATTGTATTCAGCAACTTCCTCTCCCATTAAAAAAACAGCGGCATCTCTCCTCATTTCTTCGCTCATAGCTTCGCGAAGCGCTTCTCTAAATTGTACGGTCTTCATTTACAAAAAAATTATTGGGGTCAAAATTAACAACTATTCATTACAATACAACAAGAACGATTAAATTACTCAAACGGTAAAATTAGCAACGTTTGGGAAAACTACCTTAAATGTTGTTTGGTCATTAGTTGATACCACAGATATTTCTGCATTGTGTTCATCAACAACATTTTTAACTATACTAAGTCCTAAACCAGTACCGCTTTTTTCTCTTTTAGTAGAAAAGAATTTTTTAAAGATTTTTTCCACTATTTCGTCAGGTATTTTGGGCCCGTTGTTGGAAATTTCTACAGCAACACCATGTTGCTCATCATATGTTTTAATTGTAATTAATTTTTCGCTTTGGTTTTCCAGTGCATCAATGGCATTTTTAATAAGATTCGACCACAGCTGAAAAAGTTTTATATCGAAACCAACAACGGTCAATCCTTCCTGAAAATGAGTCGATAATTGAACTTTTTTGCGTAATTCGTGACTGAATACATTCAATACTACTTGTATATTTTTCTGTAAATCTAAAACCTGCCTTTCCGGTGATACTCCTTTATTAATAAATGACCTGACATCCTTCACAACATTGGAAGCCTTCTCCGATGACAACACGATACCCTCAATTAGATTTTCTGTAAGTTGCAGGTTCAAGAGAACCTTTATAAATAGCTCCGGATTTTCAGTTTCAAGAATCTGCTCGATAGCCTCAATATTTTCCGAATTTATTCCGCATTCGACCATAGTTAGAGAAAACTGAGATAAATCTTTAATACTATTGGTGTTTTTTGTTTTCAGGTAATTTTCTACTATAGATTTGTCTTTCATTTTTTGTAAGCCACTTGAAGCTAATGATGTTTTAAATTGATTGGATAATTCAAACGCTAACATTTGATCGGAATGACTAATTTCGGGCAATAACTTTTTTAATTCATCAATTACAAACTTTAAATTTTCCGAGCCGACTTTAGCTGCACCCAAAGGGGTATTCAAATCATGAGCAATACCTGCAGATATTTCACCAATAGTCGCTAGTTTTTCTTGCTCTACCATCATTCTTGATAATTCAAGATTTTTTCTTGTGTTTTCCAAAACTCGTATCTCAAGCGTTTCGTTCATCTTCTTGATGTGTTCCTCAGAATTTTTAAGGTTTGTTATATCTGTCTCAACGGCCATATAACCATACAAGTCTCCATTGTCTTTAAATAAAGGAACTATATTTAATTCTAACCAGTATTCATTCCCATTTTTACCTCGATTTAATATTTCAGTCGTCACATTTTCATTATTATCTAATTTTTGTTTGATAAAATTCAAAGTGTTTTGATCTGTTTTTTCAAATTGAAACATTTTAGGAGTATTACCTACTATTTCATTATAGCTGTAACCAGTCAGATTTAATAAACTTTCATTAACCCAAGTTATGCGTTTATGTTGATCTGTTATAATAACACAATTTGACGTGTTTTTGGCTACTAATGATAATTCTCTCAATTCATTTTCGATCTTTTTTCTATAGGTAATATCTTGCAAAGTACCGTAACAGAATTTGGTATTTTTAATCGGATCTAATATAATCCTCCCAATACAACTAAATGTTAACCAGATATCATTTGCTTTTTGAAGAATTCGAATATCCGCATTGATTTCTAAAATTTCATTTGACGTATCATTTAAAAATTCCACAATTGTTTTTCTATCCTCCTCATGCACAAAATCTAGAATTTTTTCTATCGTAGGCGAGACAATATTTTCTATTCCAAGTAATTGAAGAAAATTATGAGAAACTGTAAATTTCTTGGTATCAAAATAATAATCAAAATTACTTATTCGAGCATTTATTTGAGCATCCAATAATTTTTCAGTGGAGGACTGTAATTCTAGGGTTCTTTTTATTATTTCATTTTCTAAACCTTCTGTTAGCGCTTTATTTGTTAAAAGAGAAGCTTTCAAATTATCCGATAATTGGAAGATGGAATTACTCAACTGGCCAATTTCGTCTGTGGCATTATTTTTTTTAATTGTAGCTGAATAATTACCTTCTTTTAAATTATTTGTAACTCGAATTAAATTATTTATTGGCTTAGAAATTAACCTTGCTAAAAAATAAAACATGATTAGAGATGCCAAAAACAATCCAGCCATAATCAGATAAATCGGTTGATTTATACTTTGAATAGAATTTAATATTCTGTCTTTGGAAAATGCAATAACCACTTCACCACTAAAACCCCTAGCGGCAAATTCATGAGATTCATAAATCTTATTTTCTAAATCTCTTTTAAAAACTTGTTCCTCTGGAATGTTTGGTGAAACGACCAATAGCTGTTGATTACCATTTTCATTCAAAATAACTGCTACAAATTCAAAGTCTTTATTTTCAGTTGTATGTTTAACAGATTCCTCTAATGCTTGAAAATCATCATTTTTTAAAGACCCTTCAATTGATTGAGATAAGGAATTTGCCAATTCATGAAGCTCGTTCTTCTTGAATTCTATAAAAGTTTCTTGTTGTTGATAAGGATAGTAATAAAATAAAAATATCATCAACAGCGACATTACTAAGGTAAATGACACCCAAATTTTAAAAGATACAGTTTTAAAAATATGCATCAATCAGAAATTGTAATTTTAATATTGGCTGGAATATTCTTATTTGTCGAACTAACTATCCCAATTGCACCTGAATTTTTTGAGACATATGTAATTATTTCGTCATCTGTTTCTAAAAAAATTGGTGGATTTGCCCTTCCTTGAAAAACCATTGACAACCAAAATTTTTGCATGCCATTAACAGTGGTGCCATATAAATATTTAGCAACAGCGGCTGCATTGGATGATTTTGTTGATGGCAGTACCAATGTTACACTTTCTTTATTACTCCACAAACTATATTTACCTTTGAAGACACTCTTAATAGTTTGAGTACTTGTTTTCGTAAAACCAATATTATTCCCAACAATGGCAAAAGATTGAGCCACAATATTATTAACCTTAAAAAAGGTCAATAATATTGTTATGAGAAAGGTTATTTTAAATCTAGAAACCATATGCTAATTGTACCCTAAAACCAAACTTATTGTGAATATCATGAGTGTCAGTATGGTGTGTATAATGCTGATATTCCAACTGAGTTTTCAAGCAAAGAAGGTGATTGAATTCATATTTGTAGCCCAAACCAAACTTTACAGTATTCAATTCATAAGTGTACAAGTCATTTGACGCGATATCTATGTAGTCAATAATCAAATACGGAACATGGATTTCTTTAATTCTATAACCCGTATACAAAAAAGAAGAGAAATTATTTGCCAATCCAAGACTATCTGTTTTTGTAGCGTTGTAACTAGATTCACTCAAAAATTCCAATTTATTACCAAAATAAGCAAATGACAAACAAGCCAAATTAAACTCTAAAGCCCCTTCGTATAACTCACCGTTGTAATGATCCATAATTGCAGAATGTCCGCTATGAACACCTGCTTTGTTATTAGGTAAATAATCGCGATTGTATGAGACCCCGATTCTCCAATTGTCCTTTGGTTTTATGTGAGCAGAAGCCGTAATAGAGAAATTATAATCTTGTTGCTTCAAATCTGTAGAAGAGATACCATTTCCAATTACTAAGTCATATCCAAAATTTAATTTACCTAAATTCTGACCTTGCATTTGAATCCCAAGCGTATGAAGCGGAATAATATAACTGAATGCAAGTGGCCTATCTATTGTTGGAAAAAACAACCTTCCATGATGGTATACATCATTCCAATAATTAACAGGTGTATGAATTTTACCTGCGATTAAACTATGGTTGCCTTTGTAATTAAATTTCACTAATGAGCGCTCTATACTCGGAATAAAGTTAGTGTTGCTAAATCGAAAAACATATTCACCCAAAAATGAAATGTTTTTTTTCAATTTAGAAGAAACAAATAAATCATGCTCACCTAAAGAAAAATAACCGGATGTATTTTGATCATTTAACAAGCTGAATTCCAAATGACCAAAACCGTTTACCTGCGTAACCGGCTTTTGAGCCGTTACGTATTGAATAGAGAATGAACCGAATACGAATAACAAAATTCGCAGATTAGGAAATATCAATGGTTTAATGTTCATTTGATTACTAGTAAATTTTTCTCTTCCAAAATATTAAGCAAAGTTGCAAATAATTCTGATTCTGACCAAGGTTTAGGAATAAAGGCTGTCAATAATTCTTCATTCACCAAATCATCCACTTGAATTGCATTTGCCTGTCCGGACAACATTATACATTTTAAATTTCTTAACTTTTGTTTAACATCCCTTATTACTTTAGCCCCTGTAATTTGAGGCATTTGATAGTCTGTTATTAGGATAATTGGCGTTACCCCTTTTTCGGTCATTTGCAAAATCTCAGTAACAGCAATTTCAGGGTTAGTAAAATATTCAAAAATAATTTGATCGTTTTGAATTTGTTTTCTTAATTGAAAATCAAGTACATTCAAAATTATTGGGTCATCATCGATACAAATAATTGCGTATAACTGAGGATTATTCATTTTTTGCACTTGAATTGAAAACTATTAATTTGTGGTGAAGTTAATGAAAATTAAATAGCCAAAAACAGATAATTATATGGGCTGGTTTTTTTTAAAATTGGTTCCATATTTACAATTCAATTGTTCATAATTCTGTTATTTTTGTAAAAAAAATAATATGAACATTTTAGTTTGCATTAGTAAATCACCTGATACCACGTCAAAGATCGCCTTTACTGAAGGTAATTCAAAATTTGATGAAAATGGGGTACAATACATTGTTAATCCATATGATGAATGGTACGCACTAGTTCGCGCGCTTGAAATTAAGGAGTCCATAGGAGGCAATGTTACAATAATTACAGTAGGAAATGCGGCAGACGAAGCAATTATGAGAAAAGCTTTGGCCATCGGTGCGGATGAAGCGATTAGAATCGATTCAGAACCGTTGGACGCACATTTTACTGCATTTCAAATTGCTCAATATGCACAATCAAAATCTTTTGATATCATTTTGTGCGGAAAGGAAACTATTAATTACAACGGTTCTCAAGTGGGAGGCATGGTTGCAGAGTATTTAGATTTGCCCTTTGTTTCTTTGGCTACAAAATTAGATGTCAACAATAATACGTTAACCCTAGAACGTGAAATTATTGGAGGTGTTGAAGTTGTGGAGGTAAAAACACCTGCGGTTGTATCTTGTGCTAAAGGAATGGCAGAACAACGTATTCCGAATATGCGAGGAATTATGGCTGCGAGAACAAAATTATTGGAAGTAATCCCGGTAATAACATCGAATGATTTAACAACTTATATAAATTATTCCATGCCACCTGCAAAAACATCTTGTAAAATGATTGATCCAAATAACATGGACGAACTGGTTGAGTTGTTACACAAAGAAGCAAAAGTTATTTAATTTATTCCTATTATGAGTGTTTTAGTATTTACGAAAATAAATTCTGGCTTATCAAAAGCTTCAATGGAGATTGTTAACTACGGAAAAAAATTAAGTAATGATGTAACTGTAGTAACATATGGTAATGCTGATAGATCCACTTTGAGTTCATTGGGCAAATACGGTGCGTCAAAAGTTTTGGTTGCCACTAGTATTAATACAGATGACAATCAAGTGTTAGCTAAAATGATTGCGAGTGTTGCTGAGAAAATTGGTGCAAACACCGTACTATTTTCTCATGATGTAACAGCGAAAGCCGTAGCTCCCAGACTTTCTGTAAGAATGAATGCAGGATTGGTTTCTGGTGCTATTGATTTACCTGATCCGAATGGAGCAGTTAAAGTAAATGTGTTTTCTGGAAAAGCATTTGGATTAGTCAAAGTAAATTCTTCTAAAAAAATTATTTCCTTACTACCGAATAGTTTTCAGCCAGAAATAATTGCCAATGACTGCGCTGTTGAAGAAATCAATGAAAATTTTGGAGAGTCAGCTGTAAAAATAATTGCAATTAAAAAACCGGAAGGAGAAATACCATTGCCTGAAGCAGAACTTGTTGTATCAGCAGGAAGAGGATTAAAAGGTCCTGAAAATTGGGGTATTGTAGAAGACTTAGCACAAGCTTTAGGCGCTGCTACTGCATGCTCACGTCCAGTGGCTGATATTGGTTGGAGACCGCACCATGAGCATGTTGGTCAAACAGGTGTTGCCATTCGTCCAAATTTATATATCGCAGCTGGAATTTCAGGAGCAATTCAACACCTGGCAGGAGTTAATGGTTCAAAAGTTATGGTTGTTATTAATACTGATGCCGAGGCTCCATTTTTTAAAGCTGCAGATTATGGTGTAATCGGAGATGCTTTTGAAGTTTTACCGCGTTTGACTGAAGCAATCAAAAAATTCAAAGCATCAGCAAATTAATTTGTATGAATTGTTGTACATTTAACTAATGAATTATCAACTAGGAAGCCATGGCTTCCTTTGTTGTTTATAGCTTTAGAAGAGTCAATATGGACAAAGTTAAATTAGAAATCGTAGGATTATCCTACAGCCAAACGCAGTCAGGCGCCTATGCTTTAATACTTGCCGAATCGGGGGGTAAAAGACAATTACCAATTATTATCGGAGGATTTGAAGCCCAGGCAATTGTTATAGAACATGAAAAAATGACTCCTACAAGGCCATTGACACATGATTTATTCAAAAGTTTTGCCAATGCATTCAATTTTCAAATTAAGGAAGTGGTAATTTATAACCTGTCTGAAGGTATTTTCTACTCAAAAATTGTTTGTGAAAAGGACGGTTTTATTGCTGAAATTGATGCACGGACTTCTGATGCTATTGCTATTGGTATGCGATTTAATGCCCCCATCTATACATTTGAGTCTATCCTTGCTAGTGCAGGACTAGCAACAGATGAAGAGGATACTGATGACGAAAAGGATCTAGAAAGCGAGGAGGAAACACTGATAGAACAAAGTTACACAAATTCAACAAGAGAAGAATTAGAGGCCCAGTTGAATGAAGCAATTGAAAATGAGGAATATGAGTTGGCTTCAAAAATTAGGGACGAAATTTACAGACGATTTAAAAAATAAGCCCATTTTACTATGCAATTAACCATTAAAAACCGCTTGATTTTGATGAACTTCATGCAATTCTTCGTTTGGGGTGCATGGTTAATTACAATTGGCAATTATTGGTTTGATACTAAACATTGGGGACCCTCAGAATTTGGCGCTATTTTTTCGACACTTGGTCTATCATCTTTATTCATGCCTACAATAGCGGGAATAATAGCAGATCGCTTCATTAATGCTGAAAAGCTCTATGCATTTCTGCATTTAATAGGTGGTAGTATTTTACTCTATATTCCTCAAATTAATAATTCAGACACCTTTTTTTGGGTGATTTTTGCAGCCATGATCTGCTACATGCCAACAATTGCGCTCTCTAATTCCATTTCCTACAATGCTTTAAAAGTCAACAATCTAGACGTTGTCAAAGATTTCCCTCCCATAAGAGTTTGGGGAACTATAGGTTTTATTGCAGCTATGTGGGCAACAAATTTAACTGGCAATAAAGCTTTAGAAGGACAGTTTTATATTGCTGGTGCAGCGGCAATATTCCTGGCTATCTATTCTCTTACATTGCCTAAGTGTCCGCCTGTAAAAGATTCAAATAGTAATATTTCATTCACTGATTCACTCGGTTTGAACGCATTTAAATTGTTCTCCTCCTACAAAATGGCTACTTTTTTCATTTTTTCAATGCTTTTGGGAGCTGCACTTCAGTTGACCAATATGTATGGGGATGTTTACCTTTCTGACTTCGAAAAAATTCCAGAATTTTCAAATTCTTTTGTTGTTGAATATTCAACAGTCATTATGTCAATTTCTCAAATTTCCGAGACTGTTTTCATTCTTGCTATTCCTTTTTTCCTGAAAAGATTTGGAATTAAACAAGTGATGCTAATCAGTATGATGGCCTGGGTTTTAAGATTTGGACTTTTCGCATATGGTGATCCGGCAGAAGGACTCTGGATGATTATTGTTTCTTGTATTGTATATGGAATGGCTTTTGATTTTTTCAATATTTCTGGTTCACTCTTCGTAGAAACAAACACTGATTCAGGTATTCGATCAAGTGCTCAAGGTTTATTCATGATGATGACAAATGGAATCGGCGCTATTTTTGGGAGTTATACAAGCGGTATTATCATTGATAAATTTTTCAAATTGGAAAATGGTTCCAACGATTGGCCCAACATCTGGATAACTTTTACAATATATTCCCTAATTGTAGCAGTACTATTCGCTATTTTCTTTAAACACAAACACAATCCATCAGAGGTAGAATCTTTGAAACATTAATTCGTGATTGATTCTTATCAATATTTA